>ERZ834859.557-NODE-557-length-51158-cov-4.717296_pt1 | contig 51158 bp, 43 predicted proteins | sample MGYA00519947_ERZ834859 | MGnify/ENA primary metagenome ERZ834859 (study PRJEB31850, sample SAMEA3708763) | human gut metagenome | biome: human gut; feature: human-associated habitat; material: faeces | place: China | collected 2014 ...
AACCCTGGACCCACTGATTAAGAGTCAGTTGCTCTACCAACTGAGCTAAGAGTGCCTTTTTGATTGCGGGTGCAAAGGTATAACCTTTATTTGAAAAGAACAAATAAAAAGGAATAACTTTTTCAACTTTTTATAGTGATTTGCTATAATATTCTATAAATCAGATAAGTTGATATTCTTCTTGATAATACAAGAATGATTGAGCACATGATTTATATTCGAATAGTTCTTCCGGCTTAAAGAAACGTGCTATTTCTTCCAAGGCAGCTTTAGGAGAATCGGAAGTATGAATGATATTTTCCTGCGAGCTGACACTGTAATCACCACGAATTGTTCCGGGAATTGCGACACGACCATTTGTAGCACCAGTCATAGAGCGAACTATCTGAATAGCATCTACTCCCTCATAGCAACATACAACGACAGGGGAAGCCATCATCGAATTTTTTACACGCTGGAAGAACGGTCTTTCACTCAAGTGAGCATAATGCTCATTCAATATTTCATCGGTAAGCTGCATCATTTTCATTCCAATCAAATGCAAGCCTTTACGTTCAAAACGGGTAGTTATTTCTCCAATCAAACCACGCTGTACTGCCGATGGTTTTAAAATGACTAAAGTTCTTTCTAAACTCATAATTGTGTTTCAATTTTTAGATTTATACAAAGATTTACATAGCAGCTACTTTGTCTTTGCAGTTAAAGTAGCGCCCCAAATATACGTGCTTTATTTTAAATACCAAAAGTTATTGAAAAAAAACGATAACAGAAGAGTTTTTCGACCGACGGCGTCGGATATGCAAACGGCGACGCTGATTTTACAGCCGACGTCGTCGGATGTACAGCCAACAACGCCGATTACAGGATACAGTTCGGATTGAACCAGCATGATACCAAACAAGGAGAAATAATTTGCTTTTCAGCATTTTATTCTCCCTGCTTTCATTCTATCTTTCAAAAATAAACTTATTCAAAACAGTACAATTCCGAAGGAACGGTTCTTTTTAAAGGGATGACTTGCAAGTCTTGTCCGGCTATAATATTCTTTTCCTTCAAAGCCATTTCTACCGTTTTGTATGCCAGTTCCGGATGATTGTTGTCTTTGCTCAGGTGGCAAAGCCATAAATATTTCAATCCTTCCGGCATATTGGACGCAATATAGTCGGCCATCTCCCGGTTGCACATATGTCCGTTCGGACTTGCAATGCGCATTTTTAAATGATAAGGGTAGGGGCCCATTTGCAGCATAGTCTCATCATAGTTGGCTTCCAGTATCAGATAGTTTGCTTTTGCCATATACTTTGCGGCTGTTTCTGTAATATGCCCGATGTCGGTCAGAAAAGAAAAAGTCTTACCATCTATCACCACACAGTATCCTACATTGTCGGTACCGTCGTGCGGAACCTCAAAACAGGTAATTTCAAAATCTCCAAGTCTTATTGTTTCCTCTTTCCGAATAAAACGCGTATGCTCTTTATCCAGCTTTTCCGTCATGCAATAACTGCGCGAAATACCATAATGTACCTCCTGTGTAGCATAAATTGGAATGTTATGCTTACCGGCCAAATGACCTACAGCCTTGATGTGGTCGGCATGGTCGTGAGTTACAAATACGGCGCGTATATTTTCCAGACTCAGTCCTGTTTCCTTGAAGATTTTCTTTATAGAACGGATACCGATGCCTGCATCTATCAAAATTCCTTCATTATCTGTTCCCAGATAGTAGCAATTCCCGCTACTTCCGCTTCCCAGACTCATAAAACGTACTTTCATGCTTTTTTATCTTTTTACCCTTCCATCCGTCGAAAGGAGTGCAAAGATAGCAATTCTTCTATTTAATCTTCGTATCTTTGCCCACGTTTTAAAAAGAAGTAATGCTATAATATGAAACCACAGTTTATGATTGCTGCACCAGTCTCGGGAAGTGGAAAGACTACTTTCACACTGGGGCTTTTGCATGCCTTGCACAAGCGCGGCGTAAAGGTGCAGCCTTTTAAATGTGGTGCAGATTATATTGATATACAATATCATACTATTGTATCCGAACGGGAATCTGTGAATTTGGATCTCGGCCTGGCTTCACGCACCCATATTCAATACATCTACAATAAATACGGAGAACATGCGGATGTTTGTATAACGGAAGGAGTAATGGGACTGTACGACGGTTACCGGCGCATGCAAGGAAGTTGTGCCGAAATCGCAAAGATACTGAACATACCTGTTATTCTAATAGTCAATGCCAGAGCGACAGCCTACTCTGTAGCTCCTCTTCTATACGGATTCCGTCATTTTAATCCTTCGGTCAGAATTGCAGGAGTAGTATTCAACCAAACAGTCTCTCCGGCTCATTTTGCCATGCTGAAAGAAGCCTGTTCGGACGCAGGAATAGAATGTTTGGGGCATTTGCCTTCTATAGAGGATATCAATCTGCCTTCCCGCCATCAAAGCATTACATCGGTAGAAAAACAATCTATTGTATCGGTATCTTCACGTGTAGCCGAACAGATTGAAAAGCATGTCGATATAGATAAGATGCTGAATCTGTGCACACGTATTTTTCCCTGTCGATACACATTGCCTTACACTTCGGAAATTGGCATAGAAGCCATGCATTATTCTCAAGGGAAACGGATGCAGATTGCCATTGCACGCGATCCGGCTTTCTGTTTCTTATATCGGGAGAATATAGACCGGCTGGCAGAGTTGGGGAAAATAACCTATTTCAGTCCTGTATACGGAAGTGACCTTCCTGAAGCAGACCTGGTATATCTGCCGGGGGGATATCCCGAATTTTTTGCCCGACAATTGCACCGTCGTAAACGACTTATGCAGCAACTTCGGGATTATGCAGAAAAGGGTGGAAAACTGCTGGCCGAATGTGGTGGAATGGTACTCCTGTCCCGTTCGCTCACAGTACGGAAAGGAGGCACGGCTTATGCCATGGCCAATGTATTACCGTTTGAGTGTACTTCGGCCGACTCACGTTTGACGACCGGTTACCGAAGAATGAACTACCGTAATATGGAGTGGAAAGGCCATGAATTTCACTATTCAACGGTCCTCAATCCGGATGCTTTACCAACAGAAGTCCCACTTTATACACCGGCAGGAACAGAAGTGGGTACTCCAATTTACAGATATAAGAATGTCATTGCCGGATTCACTCACTGGTATTGGGGAGATACGAATGTCATGAAATTTTGGGAATAAAAAAGGCAGATTTTATTCTTGTTTATTCCAAAAATAAAATCTACCTTTGAGTCTGTTATCGAATTGCGGTAGTAGCTCAGTTGGTAGAGCGTCGGCTTCCCAAGCCGAAAGTCACGGGTTCGAGTCCCGCTTACCGCTCTTATACTCCCAAATCAATAGTCAATCTTATCCAAAATTCCATTTATATAAGCAATCACTACACCATAGTTGGTCATCGGGATATGCTGGTTACGTGCCTGTGCAACACGATTCAATACATATTTACGGTTGAACATACAGGCTCCACAATGTATGACTAAATCGTAAGAGGAAAGGTCTTCCGGAAAATCTGTACCGGAAACCATATCTATCTGCAATCCTTCTCCAATCCGTTTGCGCAGCATACGTGGTATTTTTACCCTGCCTATATCTTCTGTAAGGGGAGCATGTGTACATGCTTCGGCTATCAAGACTTTCGATTTCTCAGTCAACTGACTGATGGCATTGGCTCCTTCAATATAATAGTCTATATCGCCTTTGTACTGGGCAAACAGTACAGAAAACGAGGTAAGACGACTTGCCTCGGGCTTCAGTTCGTATACTGTTTTGAAGGCCTGTGAGTCGGTAATTATCAGTTTAGGAGGTTCTACCAATGCTTGAAGCATAGAGGTGATATTCTCTGTAGTACAACTCATTACAAGACACTTTCTATCCAACAGTTCACGGATTGTCTGTACCTGCGGAAGAATCAGTCTCCCTTTCGGAGCCTGAATATCTTGAGGCATAACCAGCATCACTACATCCCCGGCGGAAACCAATCTGCCAACAATACCGCGTTCCATAGTTTCATCAGGGAACTGCCCAATCATGCTTCGGCGTATCTCTTCCATTCCTTCCCGATTCCGGGCACTGACAATCAAAGGCATTTGTCCGCATTGTTTCTCTATACTGCGGGCTATCTGTTCGCTGTCTGCATGTAAGTCGGCCTTATTTAATATCCATAGGATAGGGGTGTTCTTCTCCTTCAGCCATTTACTCCATTGCAGTTCCTGGTCAATCTGATCGTCTGTACACACAATCAAGGCAATATCCGTGCGCTCCATTGCACGCATTGTCTGTTTGATGCGTAAGCCCCCCAGTTCACCTTCATCGTCCAACCCTGCAGTATCAATAAACACACAGGCCCCCAGACCGTGTATTTCCATTGCCTTATAGACGGGATCGGTTGTTGTACCGGCAAAATCGGATACAACTGCAATCTCCTGTCCGGTCAAAGCATTGATCAACGAAGATTTTCCACTATTTCTCTTTCCGAAAATTCCAATATGAATACGATTTGAACGAGGTGTATTTTCCATACTCATTAAAATCTGAAATCTCTTTTACCTTCCTTTATGCGCTCTAAGTTCTCCAAGGCACGTTTGCGAATGGCCGGATTGGGTATCTGTTCCATTTGCTTACGTATCATATCAATACCCAACTCACGAGTTTCCGGAGATGCATAGTCTTCCAGATACTCCTGCAAGGTCATCAAAGCATTGGGAGCACAACAATTGGCTATCTGGCCAGTCTTTACCAGCGACATAAAGCGGTCTCCGGTTCGTCCTTCTCTATAACAGGCTGTACAGAAGCTGGGAATATAGCCCAAACGCAGCAACCATGCTACAACTTCATCCAATGTACGGGTATCACTGACATCAAACTGAGCAGAGTTTTCTTCGGGAATTTCTTCTGTTGCATAGCCTCCTACACTGGTTTTCGAACCACCACTAATCTGTGAAACTCCCAGTTCGAGTACCTTTTCGCGTGAGCGTTGAGACTCTCGGGTAGAAATAATCATACCGGTATAAGGCACGCTGATACGGATCACAGCAACAATCTTCTGGAATATTTCATCGGAGATAGCGTTTTCAAAGTCGGCTTTATCAATATCGTCCGCTGAGCAGATACGAGGTACACTGATTGTATGAGGACCTACTCCATAGGTTGCTTCCAGATGTTCGGCATGCATCAGCAATCCTACAAAATCGTAACGATATGTATTGAGCCCAAACAAAACTCCTAATCCCACATCATCAATACCTCCCTGCATGGCACGGTCCATAGCTTCCGTATGATACGCATAATTGCTCTTCGGACCACGTGGATGCAGTTTTTCATAATTCTCTTTGTGGTACGTTTCCTGAAAGAGAATATAAGTTCCAATGCCTGCCTCATGTAGTTTTCTGTAATTTTCCACTGTAGTAGCAGCAATGTTTACATTCACTCTGCGTATGGCTCCGTTCTTATGCTTAATCTGATAGATAGTCTGAATAGATTCCAGAATGTATTCTATCGGATTGCGTATTGGATCTTCTCCTGCTTCAAGTGCCAAACGCTTGTGTCCCATATCTTGCAAGGCAATTACTTCGCGGCGAATCTCTTCCTGAGTCAGCTTCTTACGGGCTATCGTCTTGTTTTTCACATGATACGGACAATATACGCAACTATTGACACAATAATTGGACAAATACAAAGGAGCAAACATGACGATACGATTGCCATAGAATTTTTTCTTTATCTCACGGGCCAGATTGTAAATCTCTTCCAGCAAATCCGAGTCTGTACACTCCAACAGCACTGCTGCTTCACGATGACTAAGCCCCTTACAAGCTCGTGCTTTCTCTATCAGCGAGCGAATAAGTTCTTTATCATCGGCATGCGCTTGAGCATAGGCTAATGTGTCTAAAATTTCATCATGACAGATAAACTCTTCTGCATGAGGGGAATCTATTTTATACATAATCTTCTACAATTTAGTTGTTCAGTTTTCGTAATCACCTCTACTTTTGTCTATCACATATCCTATTGCATCTAACTTCTCTTCCAACAACCGCAATCCTTCTGCGGCCTCTGCTCCCATAGAGGCTTTATTATCGTATAAAGCATATTTGCTACGTTGCCATACGGGTGACAGATTAGGCATCACGACATTAGCACCTGCCAGGATACCTCTTTCCCGTCCATCGGGAGCCAAAGTAGCCAATGCTGTGGTTGAAGGAATAAGTGCTTTGGGGTGCATCAATCTGAATATAGAAAGCAATAATAATGTTTGTTCCATCTTTCCGGACGGTTCAGATGCAAAAGGAGAATCGTGATGGGGGAGGAAAGGACCGATACCAATCATCTCCGGCTGAAGAGTTTCAATAAAAAGGATGTCTTCGACCAAATGTTCAATCGTTTGCCCCGGACTTCCTACCATAATTCCAGTTCCTGTCTGATAGCCAATTTTCTTCAAATCGTACAAACAACGTAATCTGTTTTGCAACGACATGCTTTCCGGATGCAAACTTTGATAATGTACTTCATTATGTGTTTCGTGGCGCAACAGATAACGGTTGGCTCCTGCCTGATAAAAAGCCTGATATGCCTCTGTTGACTTTTCTCCTAATGACAATGTAATTGCAATATCCGGATAAACTTTACGAATGGACGAAACCAGATCTACAACCCGTTCGTCTGTCATATAATTATCCTCTCCACCTTGCAATACAATAGTACGAAAGCCTAATTCATATCCTTGCGCACAACAGGAAAGTATCGTTTCCTTATCCAACCGGTAACGTTCTACATTACGGTTGCTGCGGCGTATACCACAATAGAAACAATCATTCCGACAGCAATTGCCGATTTCTATCAATCCTCGAATAAAAATCCGATTGCCAAAATGAGAATATGCTACTTCACGGGCTTTTTGGTTAATCAATGCCAAATGCTCAGCATCACAACCAACCAAAAGAGTACGTAATTCATCGGGAGACAAGGTATGCTCCCGATGAAGACGTTCTATTAAACTTCTCATTGAGAAGAGTTATTTATCGTTACTGTTTTCGTATTTCAGTGTACGCTTCAACAAGTCCTGATTCAACTGTCTTCTACCAGCCACAGGATCGTTGTGTGCACTTGGTCCGGTCACACATCCACCTTCACAAGCCATCATCTCGATAAATTGTGCATCTACCTTTCCAGTCTTGGCATAAGCACGCAATACACCGATATTCTTCTTATTGAAATCAGAGAACTGCAACATCTTGATACCATCTGCCTTAGGACCTAAATAAGCCTTCACAGCTCCGGCTACTCCACCGGCCTGAGCAAATCCATGAGCTTCGCACACCGATTCATAAGCTACTTTATACGGATTAGCCTGTTCCAGTTCAATTCCCAATCCCTTAAACAGAGGATGCAACTCGTCGAAAGTCATTACATAATCCACACATTCGTCACGTTTTGCTTCCTTTCTCTTAGCAATACAAGGGCCGATAAAGACTACTTTTGCATTCGGATATTTCTGTTTTGCAATGCGTGAAGCATAATACATAGGAGAACCGGTAGAAGATACATATTTCTTCATATCAGGAATATGTTTGTTCACCAGCTCAATATACGACGGACAGCAGGAAGTCGTCATGAATTTCTGTCCTTCTTCCAGTTTTTCCAGCAGTTCATGAGCTTCATTGCTGGTAGTATGCATAGCACCTTCCGCTACTTCTATCACATCCGCAAAACCGACTTGTTTCAATGCTCCATATACCTGTTCGATAGAAGCCTTGAACTGTCCCAAAATAGAAGGAGCAGGGATAGCAATCACCTGTTCTCCATTACGGATTGCTTCAAGCACATCGAATACCTGAGAAATTTCGAAAATTGCGCCAAACGGACAAGCATTCAAGCATTTACCACAATAGATACATTTGCTTTCATCAATATGCTCGATATTGTGTTCATCTTTCTGAATAGCCTTCACCGGACAAGCTTCTTCACAAGGAACAGGAATGTATACGATTGCATGATAAGGACAACTCTTATGACAAATACCACAGCTAATACAAGTATCATGATCAATATGTGCCTGTCCTGTCTTTTTATCAAAATGAACTGCTCCCTTCGGACAATTCATATAGCAGCTACGTGCTACACAACCACGGCACAAGTTACTTACTTCATAGTTTACCTGCACACACGAAGAACAAGCTTCATCAATCACACACAATATATTTTCCTTGATTTTTCCTTTACGTTCCAATGCTTTGCGGGCATATTCTGAAAGAGGAGTCAATTCATCCGTTTCATCAGTCATATCCCATCCCAGCAATGGCAAAGATTTATACTTCGTCACCGCACGTTCTTTATGAATACAGCATCTGCCTACTGCCTGCGAACGACGAGGGCTAAATTCCAAAGGAATACGATCTATTTTTTCTATCAGTTGATTTTCTTTCCACAAAGCGACAAGATTCTCGAGCAACTTGTGGCGTACAATCATTACGTTATTCGTAAAGGCCATAATCAAAGTGGTTTATTAGTTAGTTATCCTTAAATAGTTAGTTATTCGTATCCAATAAACGGTTTTATACACCGAATTGTTTTAAGAGTCAGACTCTGCACTGCGTAAAATCAATGTAGTAGCTCCCAAGGTAATAATAGCACCTCCTTCAATACGGACTCTATCCTTAGGACCTAACAATTCATTCATCAAAAAAGTTCCCGTCACACTGTCATTATCCCGAAGAGTATACACCACTTCGCCCTGTTTGTTACGCTTTACATGAATAATACAATGACGGCGGTCGAGACTCGGATCGTTACTTTCAATCGGAATGTCCACTTCCGTACCTTTAGAACGGCGTCCTATCACATTATCTCCCTCTTTTAAGGGAAGTACCTGCTTGAATGCGAATACATTCTCAACAACTACAATATTACCATAGTCTTGCAAACCGTCGGTCTCATCTACAACTTCCTCCCGACGATTAGCCGCATTCAATTTCGATTTTCCGATACGGATTCCAAATTGTTTCTTACACTGATCACACACAAAGACGAGCGACTGCCCTTCTTCGTATTTTGTTTCATCAAATTGTATATAATTGTCACATTTCGGACATCTTACTCTTTTCATACTTTAATGCTTCAGATTATTTGTTGGAAGTAAATACCCAGGCATTCTTGAAAGCATCTTGCTTTCTCAACTCCTGTACTTTTCCATATGCACCCGTTTGGGTAGAATATTGGTCGAAAGCAATACGATATTTACCTTGAGACTCTAAGATAACAGCTTTGGCACATCCTTCTTCCTGAAACTTCTTCAGTTCCCGCTGTGCATCTGTACGGGTTGTAAGGCTTGCGATAATCACATAATACACCGGTTGGACTTTCTTAGGTTGTGCAACTGTTTTTGTCTCCTTTTCAGGAGAAGCTGTTGCGGCAGGAGTTACAGCCGATGCTGCGACTGGTTTTGCCTTTTCTACTTTCGGTTTAGAGGAAGGAGTAGAAGACTTTGCCACTTTTTCCACTTTAACAGCTACCGGTTTCAATGTATTGACATTATTCTTCGGGGAAGATTTGCGGGCAACTTCCTGCTGTACCGGAGAGCCAATAACCTGAGTAGTTACCGATTGATTGCGGATTGCATCAAACAACGTAGCAGAACCCAATGAAGCATAATTTGCTTCGTCCATATACGTATTTTCTACCGGAACAGACAGAACAAAGAACAAAAGGATAGCAGCTGCTACAGCCACAGCTGTCTGCAACCAATGACGCAACGGTTTCAACGCAGTACGCTGCTGAGGTATTTCTGCAACTTGCAAATCTGCAGGCAGGCTATTTTCAAGCTGAACCTCCAGCTTCTGCTCTTCCTGCAATAAAGGCAAGAAGAAGCGTTGCAAACCATAAAGGGAAGGAGTGAAGTAACCACCGTCGCAAGGTTCAAATCCATACCCGCCGTTCATATTATAATACAGCATACCCACGCTTCCAAGCGAAAACTGTCCTTTCTTGTAAAGTTCCTCTTTCAACGAGACAACGGTCTTTTCTATCCGCCGGGTTGCATCGGGAAAGTCGGTATCATACGCCTGCATATACGATTGTACCAGCAAGCCGTCATTCATCACCAGCTGAGGATTAAATCCTATTGTACGTACAGGAGGACAATACTCCTGAGTATCTTCTTTATATACAGAAGAACGGTAATGAGCAATAAAGCCACCCAAGCCCGGAACGATAACACAATCGTTCTCAAGCAGTAACACTTCGATATGTTTCGACAATTCAATCATAATTGCAAATTTAATATTTTTTTCCTGAAACGTACAAACTTTCGTTTCCATTTCTCGGTCGGCTTCTTTTTTTGTTTTACTTTTGCATCGCATATAGAAACAGAAGAAATAACTATGAATATCGCAATTGTAGGAACCGGATATGTCGGTTTGGTTACAGGTACTTGCTTCGCCGAAACGGGAGCAAACGTGTATTGTGTAGATACAAACAAAGAAAAGATAGAAGCCTTGAAAAAAGGCATTATACCTATATACGAACCAGGATTGGAAGACATGGTGGTGCGCAATGTAAAAGCAGAACGTCTGCATTTCACCACTTCTCTGGAAGAATGTCTGGATAAGGTCACCATCGTATTCTGTGCGGTAGGAACCCCTCCCAATGAAGATGGAAGTGCCGACCTTTCGTATGTGCTGGATGTGGCCCGTACCATCGGTTCCTGCATGAATCAATATGTACTGGTCGTTACAAAAAGTACCGTACCGGTAGGTACTGCCAAAAAAGTAAAAGCAGCCATTCACGAAGAACTGGAAAAAAGAGGATGCTCCATCGAGTTCGATGTTGCTTCGAATCCGGAATTTCTGAAGGAGGGCAATGCCATCAGCGACTTCATGACTCCGGACCGCGTTGTAGTAGGGGTTGAATCAGATAAGGCTAAAGAACTGATGACCAAGCTTTACCGTCCGTTCCTGCTCAATAATTTCCGTGTAATTTTCATGGATATTCCATCGGCTGAGATGACAAAATATGCTGCAAATTCCATGCTGGCTACCCGTATCAGTTTTATGAACGATATCGCCAATTTGTGCGAACTGGTAGGAGCCGATGTAAACATGGTACGCAGCGGTATCGGTTCCGACAGCCGCATCGGACGCAAGTTCCTTTATCCGGGATGTGGATATGGAGGTTCCTGCTTCCCTAAAGACGTAAAAGCTCTTATCAAAACCGCAGAAGAAAACGGATACAGCATGCGTGTACTGAAAATGGTAGAAGAAGTAAACGAAGCACAGAAAGATATTCTGTTCCGTAAACTGCAGAAATATTACAACGGCAATCTGGAAGGCAAAACCATTGCCATGTGGGGCCTGGCCTTCAAGCCGGAAACAGACGACATGCGCGAAGCGCCTGCACTGGTACTTATCAAAAAACTCAAGGAAGCCGGCTGCCAGATTCGGGCATACGATCCGGCTGCTATGGAAGAAGCCAAACGCAGAGTGGGAGATACCATATATTACGCACGCGATATGTACGATGCCCTTCTCGATGCCGATGCCCTTCTGATGGTGACCGAATGGAAGGAATTCCGTTTGCCGGCATGGGGAGTAATCAAGAAAACCATGAAAGCTCCGGTCATCTTCGACGGAAGAAATATATACGATGGAAACGAGCTGAATGATTTAGGCTTTGTATACCATTGTATAGGAAAATAACAGATATCAACCTAATCGGAATAACATGAAAGAATTACACATCAAGAAACTGGCAGCATGCGGAGAGATAAAACCCGAGCAGATTCCTTCTTTATTTGAAAAGGAACAGATTGCATATCATGCTGTAGACAACGTAAACTGGAAAGAATATCCGTACAAGCCGGAAATGAAATTTGCTGTTGCCCACACAGGCGACCGTATTCTCTTGCATTATCACATTACCGAAGAAAGTGTACGTGCCGTGGCACCTGCAGACAACGGACGGGTATGGGAGGATGCCTGTGCAGAGTTTTTTATCCAACCCGACGAAAAGGAAGATGTATACTATAACTTTGAGTGCAACTGTGCCGGCACCTTGCTGATAGAATTCGGACGGGTAGGCGACCGTATGCATGCTCCTTCCGAAGCACTGGACAGCGTATCCCGATGGGCTTCACTCGGAAGAACTCCTTTCGAAGAAAAAGCGGGTTTATGTACTTGGGATTTAACGCTGATAATTCCCGTATCTGCATTCTTCCGTCATTCTATCCTCAATCTGGATGGCCTGACTGCACGTGCCAACTTCTACAAGTGTGGTGACTTACAGCAGACACCTCACTTCCTGTCGTGGAGTCCTATCGACTTGCCTAAACCTTGTTTCCATTGTCCCGAGTTTTTCGGAAAAATCTATTTCGACAAATAAAAAGGAGAACAGAGCATGAAAGGAAAAACCGTACTGATAACCGGAGCCACCAGTGGCATTGGCGAAGGCTGTGCCCGTAAGTTTGCAGCCATGGGCTCGAACTTGATTCTGAACGGCAGAAATATCGAAAAACTCAACCAGCTGAAAGAAGAGCTCACCGCCTTGGGAGTAGAAGTACTTACTCTGCCTTTCGACGTAAGAGACCGTGCTGCCATGCGCGCAGCCATCGATTCCCTGCAAGGCTCGTGGCAGCAGATTGATGTACTGATAAACAATGCCGGACTGGTAATCGGGGTAGACAAAGAATTTGAAGGGAATCTTGACGAGTGGGACATTGTGCTCGACACCAATATAAAAGCCTTACTCTCCATGACACGGATGATTGTGCCGGGCATGGTCGCACGCGGACGCGGACACATCATCAATATCGGTTCCATTGCCGGCGATGCAGCCTATCCGGGAGGAAGTGTATATTGCGCTACCAAAGCTGCTGTAAAAGCCTTGTCGGACGGACTCCGGATCGACCTGGTCGATACTCCGCTGCGTGTAACGAACATTAAGCCGGGTATGGTGGAAACGAATTTCACTGTGGTACGTTATCGTGGAGACAAGCAGCGTGCCGACGACTTCTACAAGGGTATCCGCCCACTGACGGGTGATGACATTGCCGAAGTAGTCTACTATGCAGCTTCGGCCCCCGAACACGTCCAGATAGCCGAAGTACTGGTTATGCCTACTCATCAGGCTACCGGAACCATCAGTTATAGAGAAAAATAATTTTTATTCTTATCTTATATCATCAGGTGTATCGTTGGCTTATGCCAGCCATACACCTGCTTTTCTTTGCACGGCCTTTTACCTCTTTTCCTATTCTGACATTTTGACAAGCAAAACGGATGTTTTCTTTCTTAAAACAGATAAAAAGGCTTTTTCTGCTAACGCACATTTCAGACAAAATCTTTACTCACGGTGTAAAAATCCTCTCATTCAAGCCGAAAATAGCGCTTAAAACATGCTTTACAGCATCAATTTCCCATCATTATGACCCCTAATCACGACTTGAATCGAAGCCTTCCGATTCAAGTATCATCGGCTTACGCGACTAATAACGTTTGCTATCGCGACCATTCGCGTTTCCGATTCTTGCTAAATGCGGAAAAACAGAATACCTTAAAGCCGATTTTCCAGCAAATTTCCTTCATAAGTACATAAAAAACCCATCGTTTACCCGATAATAAAACGATGGGTTTAAGTTTAAATATCATACAAAAAGACATTCTTCTCCGCATTTCTCTTCCTTGAAGTCTTATTACACACCAATTCATTGTCTTCCTATTTTCAGAGAGGTTCAAAAAACCGGCAAAATCACAACCATTCCCGAATACGTGTGCAAATAACGCCGTGTAGAAGCATCAGAATTGACACTTTGTAATTATCATGTCGACAAGGAAAGAAGAGAATCAGAAACTTTCATTTTGTCAGAAAAGCGAAAAACGTATCCGGAATTACAACACATACTGCGCCAGAACCCGCTGCACCTCCGCTACATTCGACTCACGGCCAAACTGCTGCTCCAGCGGCTCATCACAACCCCGTACCCAGATTTTTATTTCTGCATCCATATCAAACGTACCGGCAGTTTCCACCGAGAACCGTTCGATAGAACGGTAGGGGATAGAATAATATTCCTTCTTTTTACCCGTCACCCCCTGCGTGTCCTGTATAATCAGGCGTTTGTTGGTAAATACCCACTTATCGCGTATCAGTTTATACGCTTTTTCTATTTTCTCCCCCTCGCACAGTAAAGGCTGATATTCATTTTTCAAAGCATTGGCATCCATTTCGGATACATTTCCCAAAAGAGCATTAAAAAGTCCCATAGTATTGTTATTAAGTAAAACATTTTCTCCCTTGCCTGCATTTTAAACACAAGACAAGGGAGAATTATAAATCAGATTATTATTTCTTATCCTTCAACCATCTGTCGAGCCAGTTGAAGAAAGTTCTTTGCCATAAAATTCCATTCTGAGGCTTCAGCACCCAGTGATTTTCATCGGGGAATACAAGAAGTTGGGCAGGTACTCCTCTCAACTTAGCCGCATTAAAGGCAGCCATACCTTGTGAAGCAAGGATACGGTAGTCTTTTTCTCCGTGAATACAAAGAATAGGAGTATCCCATTTATCAACAAACAAATGCGGAGAATTGGCATAACTGCGCTGCACAGCCGGATTTTCTTTATCCCAATACGGACCACCCAAGTCCCAGTTTGCAAACCAAAGTTCTTCGGTTTCCAGATACTGCTGTTCCATATTGAAGAATCCGTCGTGCGCAATAAAGGCTTTAAACCGCTTGTTATGATGTCCGGCAAGCCAGTATACAGAATATCCGCCGAAACTTGCTCCTACACAGCCTAAACGGTCTTTATCTACATAAGGTTCCTGAGCAATATCATCGATAGCACTCAAATAATCGTCCATACAATGACCACCATAATTGGTGCTTATTTCCTCCAGCCATTCCATGCCAAATCCCGGCAATCCGCGACGGTTTGGAGCAATGATTATATAGTCGTTTGCTGCCATCAGTTGGAAATTCCATCGATAACTCCAGAACTGGCTGACAGGACTTTGCGGACCTCCCTGACAGAAGAGGAGAGTAGGGTATTTCTTATTCGGATCGAAATTGACAGGATAAATCACCCAGGAAAGCATGTCTTTTCCATCTACAGTCTTCGTCCAACGTGGCTCTACCTTACCCAAGTTCAACTGACTGAAAATATGGTCGTTTTCTTTAGTGATACGCACCACCTCCGGCTTTTTCTTCAGGCTTACGGTAAAAAGTTCATCGGCTGCACTCAAAGAATGGCGCTTGGTAAGCAACTGCTTATCGTTCAACACCGCCACCGAAGCATAGTCGTACATACCGTCTGTCAGCTGCTTTACTTCACCCTTAAGGTTTGTACTATGAATCATGCTGGTAGCATGCCATACACCGGTAAAATACAGAGTCTTTCCATCCGGTGCCCAGCAATAATCGTCTACTCCCGACTGAAATGATTCAGTCACATAGGTTTTCTGCCCGCTCTTCAAATCCATTACGCACAAACGGTTGCGGTCGCTTTCATATCCGTCGCGCTCCATGCTTTGCCATGCAATCCGTTTACCGTCTGGCGAGAACTTAGGGTTGGTATCATAACCCATATTCTTATCTGCAGCATCCTCTTTACACAGATTGCGTGTCTGCTTGCTTTCTATATCGTAGAGATAAATATCCGAATCGGTAGATACAGAATATTCTTTTCCAGTTTTTTTACGGCATGTATAAGCAATCTGTTTCGAATCAGTACTCCATGCTATCTGTTCGATGCCGCCGAAAGGTTTCATAGGCGACTCATAAGGCTCACCTTGCAGAATATCGGTTGCCTGTCCTACTTTATTGCCATCAAACGAAGCCACAAACGGATGAGGTACAGACTGTACCCATTCATCCCAGTGCTTGTACATCAGGTCGTCTATAACCATACCGCTGGCTTTATCCAGATCGGGATACAAATCTGTAGTACGTTTACCGTATTTTACCTGAGAGATAAAGACCACTTTGCTTCCATCGGGCGAAAAGCGGAAACCTTCTATATTTCCTTCGTAATTTGAAAGTTGTTTACGTCCGGAACCATCTGTATTCATCTCCCATATCTGAGAACTTCCTCCTTCCGAAGTAAGGAAAGCAATCTTCTGACCTCCTTTAATCCATGCAGGTTCCATCTCACTGGCAGCTCCAGCAGTTAGCAAAGTGTTTTCTGATCCATCCGCATTCATTACATAAATCACAGTACGGCTCTTGTTTGCCTTTACGCTATAGTAAGACACAGTATAAGCAATCCGTTTACCATCTGGGGAGACACTCGAACTGCCGATACGCCCCATTGCCCACAGCGCCTCAGGAGTAAGGCGTCCTTCCTTGAATGCAACTTCCTGCTTACCGATAATTTCTGCGGCTACACAGGGTTCCATATGTGCCGACGATGCGGCCAACATCATAGCAGCCGTCATGGTCATAAAATTCTTATTCATTTATTTCTCGTTTTAAAGTTGAATACTTTTTCTTGTTTCACAAATGTACGAAAAAGAGCGTATAGAAAAGAAAAGAGCGACTTACTTTTAAGTAAATCGCTCTTAATATCTATTTCTGAGAAAGAATTTATTTTTTATTCAGACGGTCTTGACGTTCTTTCTGAAGACGTTCCTGCTCTTTCTGCAAAGCTTCCAGTTTTGCCATCAGGCCACTGGTTTTCTTCTGAGAAGGCGCTTTCTTGTTGGCTTCCAACTGAGCCAATAACTTCTTCTCATCTGTCATACGGCGCATAATCCACATGGTAAGAATACCAATCAAACTTGAAATGAAGTAGTAGTAGCTCAATCCCGATGCATATTCGTTAAAGATAAAGAAGAACATCACCGGCATGATATACATCATCCATTTCATAGCTGCCATCTGCGGATTGTTGCCCATATCCTGCTGTTTCATCATAATAATCTGATTCAATACAGTAGCCACACTAAACAGCAAACAGAACAAACTCAGGTGATTTCCCAGCAAAGGAATATTGGTACTCCAACTGATTAAATCATCGTACGAAGACAAATCGTCTGCCCACAAGAAACTTTGCTGACGTAGTTCGATAGCATTCGGAACAAAGAAGAACAATGCCATAAACACCGGAGTCTGAATCAGCATCGGAAGACATCCTCCCATTGGGCTCACTCCATACTGGCTATAAAGTGCCATTGTTTCCTGCTGTTTTTTCAATGCATCTTCCTTGTTCGGATATTTGGCACTGATTTTATCGATGTAGGGTTTCAGGGCACGCATCTTAGCCGACGACATAAACGACTTGTAAGTGGTAGGCAATACCAATACTTTCACAATGATAGTCATCAGCAAGATAACAAGTCCCATGCTAAGTCCCCAGCTCGACAACCAGTCGAACAGGTTGATTGTAAACCAACGGTTAATCAGACGGATAATAGGCCATCCCAGATAAACCAAGTCTTCCAATTCCTGATCTTTATCTTTAAAGCTCAAGTCATTGGTAGCCAATAGTGTTTTGAAGTGGTTCGGACCGAAATAGAACTGGAAACAACTTGGAGTAGCTCCTGTAGGATCGAATGCAGTTTCCATATCTGCCTGATAATTCTTCATGTAGCCACTACCTTTCTGTTCCATTCTTGACTCGAGAGTTGCATTTTCAAAGTTTTTCTCTGCCATAAATACGCAAGAGAAATACTGATTCTTGAATGCTACCCAATCCAGTACTTCAGGAATTGTTTCTTTCTCATCTTTTGTTTCACTCAGATAATCGAAACTATCTCCATTAGGCTTATAGGTAAGCGACGTATAACGCTGCTCGAATGTATATCCTTTCTCCATCTGACGCGCACGCTGCTTCCAGTTGATGCTCATGCTACGAGAGGAAGGAGAGAAGAAGTTCTGCATACCGGTTGCCTGCACAGTAAAGTCGACTACATACGACTCGGGTAACAATTTATATGTAAAGTCCAAATGTCCTCCATTTCCGGCATTCAGACGCATAGTAACAGTAGAATCGGTTACCTGAGTAGTTTCAAAAAACATCTGTTCGGTCAGAATATTTTCATTCTTTCCTGCAAATCCAAAGTTCAAAGAAGCATCTGTACCATCAAACAAAACCAGTGGTTCATGTTTCTGGTCATTATACTCTTTCAGCATGGCCTTGCATACTCGTCCTCCTTTATTTGTAAGAGTGAGCTGTACCAGATCGTTTTCCAATGTAGTAAACTGTTCTGTTCCTTGTGTTGCAGAAAACAGAGCAGAAGTTGAATCAATCTGAATGGTTTTTGCCGCTGCTTCTTCTTGTGCTTTGCGTATTTCTTCTTGTTTTTGGGCTACCGCCTGAATAGAGTCCTGATAGTGTCTTGCACGCTCCATTTCCTCCTGGCTGGGGCGATTCCAAATGCCAAATCCGACAATGACCACTCCAATCAGTGCGAATCCCACTAACGTGTTTTTATCCATTTTTTCTATTTATATAATTAATACCTATTATTTTTCAATAGCTGCTTTTATGAACGACAAGAACAGAGGATGCGGTTTCAGTACTGTACTACTGTATTCAGGATGGAACTGAGTACCGATGAACCATTTCAAGGTCGGTATTTCTACGATTTCCACCAAATCTGATTCAGGATTGATACCTACACATTTCATACCGGCATTTTCGAATTCTTTCTTATAGTCGTTATTGAATTCATAACGATGACGGTGACGTTCCTGGATATGCTCACTCTGGTATGCCTGATAAGCTTTAGAAGTAGGATCAAGCACACATTCATAAGCTCCCAAACGCATTGTTCCACCCATATTGGTGATTGATTTCTGTTCTTCCATAATGTCAATTACATTATGCAGAGTCTTTTCATCCATTTCACGGCTGTTGGCATCTGCATATCCCAATACATTGCGGGCAAATTCGATAGCGATACATTGCATACCCAGACAAATACCGAATGTCGGTACATCGTGTGTACGGCAATACTTGATAGCAACAAACTTACCTTCAATACCACGCTGGCCAAATCCCGGACAGATAATAATTCCATCCATATCCTTCAATTGTTCCTCTACATTCTCGTCGGTCAATTTCTCGCTATTGATGAAATGAATATCAGCTTTACGGTCGTTGTAAGTAGCAGCCTGCGACAAAGCCTCAAGAATAGATTTGTATGCATCCTGCAAATCATATTTACCCACCAAACCGATTTTCACTTTTTCCGTTGCTTTATTACGACGGTTCAAGAAATCTCTCCACGGACCTAAAGAAGGAGTTTCGCCTACAGGCAATCCCATCTTTTGAAGAATAGTTACATCCAGGTTCTGCTCCTGCATACGCAAAGGAACTTCGTAAATAGTCGGCATATCCATTGACTGAATAACGGCATTCTCGTCTACATTACAGAACAGAGCAACCTTCTTCTTCAGATTTGTACTCAATTCATGTTCTGTACGCAATACCAGGATATCCGGCTGAATACCTACAGACTGCAATTCTTTTACAGAATGCTGAGTAGGTTTAGTCTTCAATTCACCAGCCGCAGCCAAATAAGGTACATAAGTAAGGTGTACATACAAAGCATTCTTACCCAATTCCCATTTCAACTGACGGATACTTTCCAAGTAAGGCAATGATTCAATATCGCCTACAGTACCTCCGATTTCGGTAATTACGAAGTCGAACTTGTATTTATTACCAAGCAACTTCACATTGCGTTTGATTTCATCCGTAATGTGAGGGATAATCTGGATTGTCTTACCCAAATAATCACCACGGCGTTCCTTGTCGATTACACTCTTGTAGATACGTCCGGTGGTAATGTTGTTTGCCTTTGTTGTCTGAATGCCCAAAAAGCGTTCATAGTGACCAAGGTCGAGGTCGGCTTCATGTCCGTCTACCGTTACATAACACTCTCCGTGTTCGTAAGGATTCAAGGTTCCCGGATCGATATTGATATACGGGTCAAACTTCTGGATGGTAACGCTATAGCCTCTTGCTTGAAGCAATTTACCAATAGATGATGAAATAATACCTTTACCCAATGAAGAGGCAACACCACCTGTTACGAAAATGTACTTTGTTTCTGCCACAATCGAATATTTTTAAATGATTTGTTTTCTTAAAACTATTATTCAAAGATGCAAAATTATAAAAAAATGCCGAAACTCATAGCATGATAACGTGAAAACATACGAATGTTAGAGTTCATTTTGCTTTTCCTTCTTTATTTCTCATAGTGTTCAAATAAGAGCTGAGAGATAAAAATAACCTCTTCGTATATTAAATTGGCAGAATCGTCAACAAAACATATACAAACTTTGTTTTTTAAAATAATTCTTAAAAAATAATTGTATTTTTGCAGAAATTACACGCATAAAAAACGATGAAAAAAATAGGTATTTTTCTTATAATCCTTACTCTATACAGCAAGGGGTATTCACAAACATCTACAGACAATCTACTTGTCAATGATACAATATTAACAAATACTACTCTTGTAAAAGATAGTATAACAACAAAAGACAGTGTCACAGATGCTCAAAGCGACATTTTTGTACGAGATACTGTTGCCATTGATTCTATGCATAGAGTTATTCAAATACTATTGGCAGATACAATAGCAGCTCCCTCCAAGAGTATAGCAGCAGACTCGCTTTCTTCGCGAAAAAAGAATATTGTAGAAATAAATCCTATCGTTTTACAATTTAACCGTTTTCTGTACAAATACCGTAGCGACCGGAAAGAGTGGTGCGAACGCTGGGATGACATTTATTTACCAGCCCCTGATATCCGCTCGAATGCAGACTATTATAAGCTGTCTATGCCGGCAACTTATTATAGCGCTCCCATAGAACAAGCTATGAGTATAGAAGGATGGACACCGAAAATTCCGTTCATCAAAGAAAATGTGGAACACGATTCCTTGTTTCAAGTTCCTCATGTAACGACTTCAGCTGATATTGACCGTGCAATCAATAAACAATTACTTAGTTTTTATTTACAGTACCCAAACTTGGTAAATAAAAACGAAATACAATTAAAAGATTTAGAACCGCTGTCGGAAGAACTAATCATAAAAAGACCAAGAAGAGAATATGTATATGGCCTTCTGACTACCCCGACACGCGTACATGGAGTACAAGAACAGAATTTATCTGTTGTCAAACCTAATTTTTGGAAGATTGCTGGTAATGCAGACGTACAGTTCTCTCAAAATTATGTATCCGACAACTGGTACAACGGAGGTGAGAGTGTAAAAACTTTGTTGGGAAACTTGTTATGGCAGTTCAATTATGATGATCGTCAAAAGGTTCAGTTTGAAAACAAGATAGAGTGGAAGATGGGATTTGTTACCACTCCTTCTGATACCGTACATAAGTTCAAGCCCAATAACGATATGGTTCGTTTAAGCTCCAAGTTAGGATACAAAGCCATTTCCAACTGGTATTATACTTTGTCTGGAGAATTCAAGACTCAATTATTCTCCAACTATGTCACCAATTCAGATAATCTGATTGCTGCTTTATTCTCTCCGGCCGAATTGAACCTCGGTCTTGGTATGGACTATAAATATAATAAAGATGGCGTTTGCAATTTATCTGTACTGGTCAACCCTTTCAACTACACCCGATACAGTGTAGCAAGCAGCAAGGTAGACCCGACAAAGTATAACATTAAAGCAGGAAAGAAAGTAGAAAATCAGTTGGGTTCTCGTTTGGAAGTAACATTGAACTATAAAATTCTTTCTAATTTGATGTGGGATTCAAAATTCTCATATACCACTAACTACGAAAAAGTATTGTCCGGCTGGGAAAACACTTTCACTTTCGTGTTCAATCGCTTTTTCTCAACCAAACTCTTTGTACACACTCGTTTCGACGATTCAGTAACAAGAGCTGAAGGAGATAGCTACTTCCAATTACAGGAACTTTTGAGTCTGGGATTCAGCTATGCATGGTAATCTCTAAACAATACAATACTTCTAACCCAAAAGAAACATAAACACAATGCCCTCATTTGTACAAGTACTAGACTTTATCGGAACTTTTGCATTCGCTATCAGTGGAATTCGTTTGGCTTCTGCCAAACGTTTCGACTGGTTTGGAGCTTATGTTGTAGGATTGGTAACCGCTATTGGTGGTGGAACTTTGCGTGATGTCCTTTTAGATGTACCTCCAGCTTGGATGCAGGACCCGTTCTATGTAATATGTACGGCTTTTGCCATGTTATTCGTTATTTTATTTAGCAAACACCTTATTCATCTAAACAATACGTTTTTCATTTTCGATACCATCGGTTTAGCTCTTTTTACCGTCGTAGGTGTAGAACGAAGTATAGCTGCAGGATATCCGTTTTGGGTAGCCATTATTATGGGTAGTATGACCGGAGCAGCCGGTGGAGTTATCCGCGATGTATTCATCAATGAGATTCCTCTTATTTTCCGCAAGGAGATTTATGCAATGGCTTGTGTAGTAGGCGGCATTGCTTACTGGATTTGTGCCTTGGCAGGTGTAGAATCATATATTTCTCAAATCGTAAGTGGTTCTACCGTATTTCTTACTCGTGTACTGGCTGTAAAATATCATATTACTCTTCCTATATTAAAAGGCGATCCTGAGCATGAAAATGAAGCTTAGCTTTTTCCTGATATGGAGTGCTTTTATATTTAACCTCCCCACACAGGCTTCTATATACCCAGACAGCATAAAGGTAGAGAAGTTGCTTCATACCGGAGCATCACTTCCCAGTGATAGCTGTCGAACTCTTTTTTACGGTCAAGCGTTTTTAGACAAACCTTATGCAGCTGGAACTTTAGAAACAAAAGGAGAGGAGAGGCTGGTCGTATGCCTCGACTCTTTGGATTGTACGACCTTCGTAGAAACTGTACTGGCTCTCGTTTTGACCGAGCAAGAGAACAATTTGACTTATAAGGCATTTATACATAACCTGACACGTATACGCTACCGAAACGGAATTATAAACGGATATTCTTCCCGTTTGCACTATTTCAGCGATTGGGTAAAAAACAACGAGTCAAAAGGCTTTTTACATGAACGTACCCAAGATTTGAGCCATTCTTCATACCCACTGACATTGTCTTTTATGACAAGCCATCCTAAGGCTTATCCAGCATTGAAGGACAACCCCTTAGAGGTAAAGAAGATGCGCACAATAGAAGCTCAATGGCAAGATAAAATCATATTTTATATCCCCAAACAACGGTTGAACCAACCTATAAAAGAACTTCCTATAAATAATGGAGATATACTGGCATTAACCACTTCCATTAAAGGATTAGACGTAGTACACATGGGCTTTGCATACTGGATAAAAGGGAAATTACACTTGCTTCATGCCTCATCAGCAAAAGGAAAAGTTATTCTAGATTCTATATCTCTGTACGAATATTCTAAAAACAAGAACGCACACACGGGCATTCGGGTAATTTCCGTATGTGCGTTTCCTCGCTAATTAAAATACAGATTCCTTTTATCAATACGCGAAAATAGGATAATCCTTCATTGTATCGTTGACGCGTGCGCGTACCGATGCAATAATCTCTTCGTTATCTACATTCGACAATACAGTCTCAATCATCTCAGCAATTTCATACATCAGGTCTTCCTTTGCTCCACGTGTAGTAATTGCCGGTGTACCTAAACGAATACCAGAAGTCTGGAATGCCGAACGAGTATCAAACGGTACCATATTCTTATTCACAGTAATATCAGCCGATACAAGAGCTTTTTCTGCAACTTTACCAGTCAAGTCCGGATATTTGCTACGCAAGTCTACCAGCATGGAATGATTGTCTGTACCACCCGATACAATAGTGAAACCACGATCCATCAGGGCCTGAGCCAGGACAGCAGCATTCTTCTGTACCTGTTTCTGATATTCCTTATATTCCGGCTGCAAACATTCCCCAAAAGCCACAGCTTTAGCAGCAATCACATGTTCCAGAGGACCACCCTGAATACCAGGGAACACAGCAGAATCCAGCAACTGAGACATCATCTTAATTTCGCCTTTAGGTGTTGTCTTTCCCCATGGGTTAGGGAAGTCTTTACCCATCATAATTACACCACCACGCGGGCCACGCAAAGTCTTATGAGTAGTAGAAGTTACGATATGTGCATATTTCACAGGATTATCCAGCAAACCTGCAGCAATCAATCCGGCAGGATGAGCCATATCTACCATAAAAATAGCTCCTACCTTATCAGCTATTTCACGCATACGTTTATAATCCCACTCACGAGAATAAGCAGAACCACCACCGATAATCATTTTCGGGCGTTCACGCAATGCAATTTCTTCCATCTGATCATAATCTACTCTTCCGGTTTCCTTATTCAGATTGTATTCGCACGGATGATAGATGATACCCGATGTATTAACTGCAGAACCATGAGATAAATGACCTCCATGTGCCAGATTCAAGCCCATGAATTTATCACCAGGATTTAATACAGCGAGAAAAACAGCAGCATTAGCCTGTGCTCCAGAATGAGGCTGTACATTTGCCCATTCAGCTCCAAAGATCTGTTTCAACCGGTCGATAGCAATCTGTTCGCTCTGATCAACTACTTCACATCCTCCATAATAGCGTTTTCCCGGATAACCTTCGGCATATTTATTTGTCAGACAAGAACCCATTGCCTGCATCACTTGATCACTTACAAAATTCTCGGAAGCTATCAACTCAATACCCTTAAGCTGACGCTGATGCTCCTTCTCAATAATGTCAAAAATTAAATCGTCTCGTTTCATATAATCCTGTCTTTTAAAGATAAATGAATATTAAAAAATCACGCCTAAAGAAAAACTCATCACATTCCGCCGGCGCTTGATTATTATTTCCTGTTCGTTATACGGGACTTCTGTAGTTCCCCGATTAAAATAAACTCCCTCAGACATGTTATGCAATCCCATCTCATATCTGAAATCGAAAAAGATATTGGAGACATTAACAGCCAGTCCTATCACCGCACTGAAATTAAATGGGCGTATAGACTCCTTTATATCCTGTTGATAAAAACCGGTATATTCACATTTCGTGTATTTGTCCCACGTATAGGCAACTTTAGGACCAACGAAAAAAGCCATACCGTAAGGATAAACATCTACAAATTTATATCCATAAAGCAAAGGAACATCGACAGAATGAATTGTCGTCTTGACCAATGCATTACTTTTCAAAAAATCAATGTTTCCTGTAGTCTGATTAATAGAAATACTTCCTTTTGCAATATGATAGGAAGCTTCTGTCTGGAGAAAATGATGCTTCTTTAGATTGAAGCGAACGAAAAAAGAGGCAAAATATCCTACTTTATAATTATTTTGAATATGATCAAGTGAATAATCACCCAACTTGAATTCATCAATAAAAAACATGGACGAATTGAATCCTGCCTTTACTCCTATATTAACCTTGGCATCGTGCACACCACTTTGCAAATTCTCTGCCGATTGTGCCCATAAGTCTGCACACACAAAGAAATGCCACAGTAATATAAGTAAGGCTATTCTTCTCATGCTATCTGGTATTTTTTATTTTATTCTTTTCTACCGACCATCCAAACTTGCCAATTTTATCTCCCAACTCATAGTATCCTCCGTGAGCGTATACCAGTAAATTGGATTGTGCCAGTTCAAATTTTCCAGTTTCCGTATTCAGGTACTTGTCATCCGCCTTCACATTTACCACATCAGCAATAAACATATCATGCGAGCCTAAAGAAATAATCTCTTTCACCCTACATTCTATACACAGCGGCGATTCTTCAATAAGAGGACAACTTACTACCTCACACTTACCAGGTGTAAGTCCCATTTCAGCAAACTTATTGAAAGATTTTCCGGAACGTACCCCACACCAGTCGGTTGCATAAGCCATATCCTTCGTTGTCAGATTAATGACAAACTCCATATTTTTCTTCAAAATAGGATAGGAGTGGCGTTCCGGCCGTACAGAAATATAACACATAGGAGGGTTGGTACAAATTGTACCGACCCACGCTATGGTAATAATATTATATTCACTCTCATTGCTTCCGCATGTAACTAAAACGGCAGGCAACGGATAAATCATTGTTCCGGGTTTCCAGTTCTGCTTCATCAAATCAGCTTTATATTATCTTTATGCTGTTCTTTTTCGCAATAATGGCATTTCAATATTCCGTTTTCCTTATCTACTACATGAAACCAGGTTTGCATGGGTTCATTATTAGTAATACATTTAGGATTATTGCATTTTACAATGCCTTTCAACTCATCGGGCATCACCACCTGTTTTTTCTCTACCACTTCATAATCGCGGATGATATTCAGTTTTACGTTAGGAGCCACAACCGATAAACGGCTGATTTCCTCGTCAGTAAAGAAACGGTCGGCAATTTTAATGATTCCTTTCTTTCCCAATTTCGCACTCTCAAAATTATTACCGATGGTTATGTTTGTATCCATATGAGGTAAATCAAGCAGCGAAACCACTGTAAATAATTTATCAGAAGGTATATGGTCAATCACAGTACCGTTTTTTAAAGCGGCAACCTGCAGTTCTTTCTTTTCATTCATAAGATTTTCTTATTTTTATTTTAATGTATCGGCTTTCACTTCGTCCAAGGTAATACCCAAGACATCGCATAAAATAGCCTGACGAGCGTACAAACCATTTTGTGCCTGCTGGAAATAATATGCTTTTTCATTATCATCCACATCATAAGCAATTTCGTTTACACGAGGAAGCGGATGCAGGATACGCAGATTAGGACGAGTATGTTCCAACATTTTATTATGAAGAATATATACATCCTTCACTCTCTCATATTCCATCAGATCGGTAAAGCGTTCACGCTGTACACGAGTCATGTACAAAATATCAGCGTCGGCAATTGTTTCTTCTGTAAAATCAGTATGCTCTACATAATTGATATGATGCTGCTTACAGTACAATTTATATTCATCAGGCATCTTCAATTCTTCTGGAGCAATAAAATGGAATGTAGGATTGAAATGGCGCATGGCCATCAGCAAAGAATGTACGGTACGACCATATTTAAGGTCACCTACCATATAAATATTCAGATTTTCCAGTGTTCCCTGTGTTTTGTATATGGAATAAAGGTCGAGCATAGTTTGTGAAGGATGTTGGTTTGCTCCATCACCGGCATTTACGATTGGCACTGGCGCCACCTCACTGGCATATCTTGCTGCCCCTTCCAGATAATGGCGCATTACAATAATGTCAGCATAATTACTCACCATCATAATGGTGTCTTTCAGCGTTTCTCCTTTCGACGAACTGGTAACTTTCGGATCGGTAAATCCAATTACTCGAGCCCCCAGGCGGTTGGCTGCAGTCTCAAAGCTCAAACGGGTACGGGTAGATGGTTCAAAGAAAAGGGTTGCGACTACTTTTTCGGCCAACAGACGGCGATTTGGCTTCTTTTCAAACTCTCTTGCCATTTCCAATAAGTAAAGTATCTTCTCCTTGGAATGTTCGGCAATAGTAACTAAGCTTCTTTTTTCCATATCAACGGTTTTATATTTGTTTTTATTTAACCGGAGTTCAAAGGTAAACAAAAAAAACGGAACAGCAAAAAACGGAACTGTCAAAAATAGATGCGAATAAGCAGGTTTTATATAGATAAGAAAAACAGTTTTCAGAATCACTTTGTGGTTTTATCAGTTGAATGTCAAACGTTTGAAAAAAGAAGAATTCCAAATATATTTTTACAAAAAAATGTGAGCAAAAACATCAAGTCTATTATCACTACAAATACTTCTATTACCATAAATTTGTATCGCTATAAACGCAGACCAGCGGTACTGATAATACAGCCTACGCTAATAGTAACGTTTTTTCTACACGCCGATATCGTCAACCTTTTGTCATACAAAAAGTTTTTCATACATTTGCACAAATGTATCGAACTCAAAAACAATGAGAAAAAAAGTCATCTACATACTTTGGGCACTCATGGTGCTCGGTATTCTATCCGTTGCTACGGTATTTACAGCTATTTCAAAAGGATGGATAGGCTATGTCCCTCCTGTAGAAGAACTTGAAAATCCAAATCTGAAGTTTGCAACCCAAATCATATCCGACGATGGACAGTTGCTCGGCACCTGGTCGCTGAGTAAGGAAAATCGTGTATATGTAGGCTACGAGGATTTATCCCCTCATCTGGTGAATGCTTTGGTAGCCACAGAAGATGTGCGTTTTAGCGAACATTCGGGTATCGATATACGGGCTTTCTTCCGTGCTTTGATAAAGCGAGGTATCTTCATGCAGAAACATGCCGGAGGAGGTAGTACCATTACCCAGCAGCTGGCTAAACAGTTTTATTCGCCTACGGCCGACAATGTAATGGAACGTTTGTTGCAAAAGCCAATAGAGTGGGTGATTGCCGTAAAATTGGAGCGATATTATACTAAGGAAGAAATCCTTACGATGTATCTCAACAAATTCGACTTTCTAAACAATGCCGTGGGAGTCAAAACTGCAGCCAAGACCTATTTTTCTAAAGATCCAAAAGATTTGACTATAGAAGAAGCGGCTACATTGATTGGAATGTGCAAGAATCCTTCACTGTACAATCCCCGCCGTTTCAACGAGCGTTCTCGCGGACGCCGCAATACCGTATTGGACCAAATGCGTAAAGCAGGCTTTCTGACCGAGGCAGAATGTGACTCTTTACAGCAGTTGCCCTTGGTATTGAAATTTCAGCCTGTAGACCATAAGGATGGTCTGGCAACTTACTTCCGCGAATATCTGCGTGGAGTAATGACTGCAAAAAAACCAGACCGGAGCAAATATCGTGGCTGGCAGATGCAGAAATATTACGAAGACTCACTGGCTTGGGAAACCAATCCGCTGTATGGATGGTGTGCAAAAAACAAGAAGAAAGACGGTTCTAATTATAACCTCTATACCGATGGTCTGAAAATTTACACCACCATCGACTCCCGTATGCAGCGCTATGCAGAAGAAGCTGTATACGAACATGTAGCAAAATATTTGCAGCCACGATTCTTTAAAGAGAAAAAAGGTCGCCGTACTGCCCCATATACCAACGAGCTTACCAAAGAAGAGGTAGACAAGATTTTAGACCGTTCCATGCGCCAGACAGACCGCTATCGTCTGATGAAAGCAAGCGGTGCTACAGAAGCCGAAATACGTAAAGCTTTCAACACAAAAGAAGAAATGTCTGTATTTACCTGGGAAGGAGAAAAAGATACCATTATGACACCAATGGATTCTATCCGTTATTACAAACATTTCCTTCGTGCAGGTTTCATGTCAATGGACCCGATTACAGGATATGTGAAAGCCTATGTAGGTGGACCAAACTATAATTATTTCCAATATGATATGGCAATGGTAGGACGCCGCCAGGTAGGATCTACTATCAAGCCCTATCTGTATGCATTGGCTATGGAAAATGGTTTTTCTCCATGCGACCAAGTACGTAACGTAGAACAAACATTATTCGATGAAAACGGAAAAGCATGGTCTCCGCGCAACAGCTCCAAATCGCATTACGGAGAAATTGTTACATTAAAATGGGGACTTGCCAACTCTAATAACTGGATCTCGGCTTACCTGATGAGCAAACTGAGTCCATATGCATTGGCACGTCTTATCCACTCATTCGGAGTATTGAACAAAGACATTCAGCCTACTGTTTCCCTCTGCCTGGGTCCTTGTGAAATTTCAGTAGGCGAAATGGTAAGTGCTTACACTGCTTTTGCCAACAGAGGTATCCGCACTGCACCCTTGTTTGTTTCGCGTATCGAAGACAACGAAGGCAATACCATCGCTACTTTCACCCCACAGGTAGAAGAAGTAATCAGTGAATCGAGTGCTTACAAAATGCTGGTTATGCTCCGTGCGGTCATCAACGAAGGAACAGGTGGACGTGTCCGCCGTCTTTATAATATTACAGCAGACATGGGTGGAAAGACAGGAACTACCAACCGCAACTCCGACGGATGGTTTATGGGATTCACTCCTTCGTTGGTATCGGGATGCTGGGTAGGAGGTGAAGAACGTGACATCCACTTCGATACCATGCGCGACGGACAAGGAGCTTCTATGGCTCTTCCGGTATGGGGCATATTTATGAATAAGGTATATAAGGACAAATCATTAGGATACTCACAGGAAGAATGTTTTGAAATTCCTGAAGATTTTGATCCTTGCAAAGACAAGTTGACCGAAATAGAAGAAGAAAACACAAGCCGTTTGGATGATGTATTCTTCCAATAAAATAACAAAGATATGGTAAATATAAGTATAAGACGGATCATTGCAGGATTCAGTTTGATGATTCTTCTGACAGTAAATTACGGGTGTAGCAACGAAAATGCACACGACATCCCTACAAACCCAGAGACTCCCGAAGTCCCATGGAATGGATGGACTATACATACCACCAAGAATGGTTTCAAACTGTCGGATACAGAAAGTTATCCAGATGAATTTACAGAAGGAGATAAAATAGGAATTTTTGCACTGACAACAGAAGATGGAAGTATCATTGAAGAATGCAAGAATTTGCCATTAACTTATAGGAACGGAATATGGGAAGGCAACCTACCCTTTATAGAAAACACCACTTACTTTGCGTATTACCCATATTCAAAAGAATTCGATGAAATTATCTCCACCGAAGAGATTACACAACGAATTTCCGATAAACTATTGCAAACTAAAAATCAGAGCGAAAGTTTCTATACATTGGATTTGATGACCGCTTATTCACCTGCTCCGGTTTCCGACCAAGAAAAAACTCTTACACTTGACTTTGGTCACCTATTCAGTCTGTTTAGAGCCGAAGTGCCTATGCAAAAATGCAGTACTACTCAGGCGGAAAGTGGAACATACGAATACTATATAGCCGCCAATGAAACTCATTTTTCATTAAATGGTGACGACATCATTCCTTGCAACATATACAATAACACATATGGCTACCTCTTACCTCCGAACCAGACTTTCGATATAGAAATGGAAGTAAAAATAGGAGAACAAATATTGAGACATAGCGAAACAGGAGTCAATTTGGAAACAGGTTATTGCAAAGTTCTAACTATTGAAGATAAAAATCCAGAAGAAGCTATTCCCAGAGACTTGCAAATAGGAGACTTTTATATGAGCAACGGTTCTATTATCCCTACAGGTACGGTCTTAAACAAAGGACTAAAACAAAGTTGTATTGGAATTGTATATAAGGTTGGGCCGCATGAAAAAGATGCTTCAGATTATTCCCAACCTTTAACCAATGGAGACAATGTGCCCTGCATTGGTCAGACGAAATGCCATGCTTATGTAATAGCCACAAGCAATGCAGGAGATGACACTTTGTACCAGTGGGGAGAAGAAGGATTCAGTATAGGCACCTCTGCAGAAGGAAATACTCAAAACAATGACAACACAGACTGGAGTGGTTATAAGTATTCTCAGATAATAAAAGCTCAATCTAGTGAAGGGAACTTCAAAAATAGTTTTCCGGCTGCCTATCAAGCAATTGTAGAATATCAGAACAGTCACCCAGCTCCTTTAAAAAGTAGCGGCTGGTTTCTTCCTGCTATCGGTCAACTACGCAATGCTGTTTTTTCTCAAAAAGAAATTATAAATACCTCTACTATAGAAACAGCAACATTGAGTAATAATGATTATTTTTGGTCTTCTTCTGAATCTGAAAAGAAACCACAAGATATTGTATTAGGTGTAGGAGCTGGATACGATTATATCAACTCTTATTTTAAAGAAGTAAAAAGTTGTTATGTACGTCCGGTACTTGCTTTCTGATTTTTGATAAATTACTTGCTTTTTTCCTCCTTTCTTCTTAACTTACACGAAAGATAATGAAGAAAGGAGGTTATTTTATGAATAATAGTCCCGTATTTTACCAACTACCTCCAGAACTGATTGCGGGCATACAGACAAAAATTGACTCGTTTAATCAAGGGAGAACGGTTCAAAATGGGAAATACGCTATCAGTACTGCCACGCCGTATCGCCCATATTATGCCCTTTGGAGACTCTTTTCCGACAACTCCACACCGCTTTTTATCCGTACTTTGGCCATGACTTTCGATGTTGCAGCCGAAAGAGCTTTCACCTTATTACAAAACTGCAATGTCAAAGTAGAAATAGTAGATAATTCTTATTTTGAAGCTTATTATGGTCTGACAGACGACCTGATGCCTTTCGGAAAATACCGGGGAAAACGACTGGCTGAAATCTATTATATAGACCCTTCCTACGTACTTTGGCTAGCCAATAAATTCGAGGTTTCCACAAAACGGTATGAGCGTATTGTGGAACTCGCCAAGCAATTTTCTACCGTCCACTTTGAACTGACTGCACAAAAACGAAAAATCTCATCCGTCAGTCGCTTTGTGGGGCAAATAGGAGAAACCCTTAGGGAACAATACCTCACTGTTCTCAATGTACGCTTACAAGTAGACCGGTATAAGCCTGATTTCTATGTAGACCAGCAAGTATTGGCTGCCGACCGCGACGGAAACCGATTTACCCTACTGATAAAGGCAAAAGGGAAAAGTATGTCTCCTGAAATACTGAGTTGCTATACTCGCAAAATTTCCATACAGGAAGTTCTCCATCTGGCCTCAGCCAAAATTATGTCGCACTACGAAAGCCGGGGAGTACAATATACACGGTTGGGATATGTAAAACTGGTAAATCAGAAATAGAGAGGACTGCGAATTAACAGAAGTCTTTCCATGTATAGACATGGACTCTTAGCACTCATTACCTGTAATGAGTGCAGTTTTTGCCCGTAAGTATTACAATACTTTCAAGGAAAAACTCCAGTACTTACTTGAAAGGACTGGCAAAAATAATAATACCTCCATAGCAGGCTCCTTGTTTCATTTTCATTCTTAATCAGAACCGCGAGTAGAAACCATGTGTCCATCGAAACAACTCTAGTTGTATCGCTACCTTGCTTTTTTAAAACGAGATTGACGGATATTCTAAAAATTATTTGTATCTTTGCCTTAAATTTTCGCGACATATGAAAATTAAGGAAGTAATTAGTGCCCTTGAGATGTTCGCGCCTCTGCCTTTGCAAGACGGATTTGATAATGCCGGACTGCAAGTTGGATTGACAGACGTGGAAGCTACAGGGGCATTGTTGTGTCTGGACGTAACCGAAGCGATAGTAGACGAAGCCATTGAATTGGGATACAATCTGATTGTATCGCATCATCCGCTTATTTTCAAAGGCTACAAGTCGCTGACAGGGAAAGATTATGTAGAACGCTGCGTGATGAAAGCAATCAAGCACGACATCGTGATTTTTTCCATGCATACCAATCTGGATAATGCTCCACAGGGAGTAAACTATAAAATAGCCGAGAAACTGGGTTTACGCCATGTATCCATACTCGAAGCTAAAGAAAACGCCTTACTTAAACTGGTCACTTTTGTTCCGACAGAACGGGCTGGAGAAGTACGGGAAGCATTGTTTGCAGCCGGCTGTGGATGTATAGGAAACTACGACAAATGCAGCTACAACATAGAAGGAAAGGGAACTTTCCGTGCAGGAGAGGAAACAAATCCTTATTGTGGAGCGATAGGAGAGTTGCACGAAGAAAATGAGACAAGAATTGAAACTATTCTGCCGGCTTTTCTAAAGCAATCTGTAACCCGGGCATTGATCGGCGCGCATCCGTATGAAGAACCGGCATACGATTTCTACCCACTGGCTAACCAATGGACACAAACCGGGGCTGGAGTGATAGGCGAACTTCCGGAAGAAATCAATGAAGGTGATTTTCTCCAACAAGTAAAGCAGATATTTGGAGCAGGATGCGTAAAGCATTCCCGACTTACAGGCCGGCCTATCAGGAAGGTAGCTTTATGCGGAGGAGCAGGAGCATTCCTTTTGCCTAACGCAGTTTCTGCTCAGGCAGATGTATTTATTACCGGAGAAGTGAAATATCACGATTATTTCAACTACGAAGGAAGAATATTAATTGCAGAAATAGGGCATTACGAGAGTGAACAGTATACCACGGAAATATTCCAGAATCTCCTTAAAGAGTATTTCCCAAGCCTCAACACTCAGATAACCCATATAAATACGAATCCTATTAAATATTTATAAGAACTATGGCTAAAGAAGCAAAAAAAGATTCTACAGAATTGAGCGTGGAAGAAAAACTGAAAACATTGTACCAGTTGCAAACCATGCTGTCGGAAATCGACAAGATTAAAACTTTAAGAGGTGAACTTCCTCTCGAAGTGCAAGACCTTGAAGACGAAGTAACCGGCTTGAGAACACGTATTGAAAAAATCAAAGGTGAGATAGAAGATCTGAAATCGAATGTTGCTGGAAAGAAAATCGAAATCGAAACAGCCAAAACTTCTATCGAAAAATACAAAGCTCAACAAGACAACGTACGTAACAACCGCGAGTACGATGTATTGACTAAGGAAATTGAATTCCAGTCATTGGAAGTAGAATTGTGCGAAAAACGTATCAAGGAATATACTGCTTCTATCGCAGCAAAAGAAGAGGAAATTGTAAAAAGTACTCATGCTTTGGAAGAACGCCAGAAAGACCTGGAAGTGAAGAAAAACGAACTGGACGAAATTATCTCTGAAACCAAACAGGAAGAAGAAAAGTTGAGAGAAAAAACCAAAAACCTCGAAACTACTATCGAACCTCGTTTGCTTCAGGCATTCAAACGTATCCGTAAGAACTCACGCAACGGATTGGGTATCACTTATGTACAGCGTGATGCTTGTGGAGGATGTTTCAATAAGATTCCGCCTCAGAAACAGTTGGATATCCGTATGCGTAAGAAAATTATCGTTTGCGAATACTGTGGACGTATCATGATCGACCCGGAATTGGCAGGAGTAGTGACAGAAAAGCACTTGGATACCAAGATTAAATAAAAGCATTTTATCTCTTCCTTATATTCCGCAATACACATAAAAAGGCATTTACCTTTTCCGTGTATTGCGGATTTTTTTATTCTATAACATATCGTATGGAGGAATATCCGGCAAAAACGCATACGTGCCATCCATATAGTTCACTTTACAGCAATAATGACGAAGCCCGTTGCTCACTATCAGGTATTCTACCTTCAATACGATATTATAACGGGTAATCTGATCGAATACAGCCTGCGTAATCTCCACCGAAGGTGCTTTATATTCCACAATCATCCGCGCATTCAGATTGCGCCCGTAGAGCACCGTATCACACCGTTTTTTCGTCCCGTTTAAGCAGATCTGTACCTCATTGGCCAATAATCCCTTGGGATAACCTTTCTGCTCTAACAGGAAATGAATAAAGTGCTGACGCACCCATTCCTCAGGTGTCAAGGCTACATACTTCTTGCGTAAATCATCAAAAATATAGTTTTTACCTGTCTTTGTGATAACTTTATGAGAATAGTGTGGTAAATTTAATGGCAACATTTCGTACATTTGCATATATAGGTCATACATTTCTTACAAAAGTAGTGAAAGGCGGGGGTAGCGGCAAACGAAAAGCAATGTTTTTCAAGTTTGACTATACCGAATCGCTTTCTATTTTACTCTAAAAAACAAAAACATTATGAAAACAAAAGAAGAAATTGTAGCAAACTGGCTACCCCGATACACCAAACGGAACTTAGAGGATTTTGGTGAATATATTCTGCTGACCAACTTCAACAATTATGTCGAAATTTTTGCCGAAAAGTTTAATGTACCGATCTTAGGACGTGACGCCAATATGATTTCTGCCCATGCCGAAGGAATCACCATAATCAACTTCGGAATGGGAAGCCCCAATGCGGCAATTATCATGGATTTACTAAGCGCTATCAAGCCTAAAGCATGCCTGTTCCTGGGAAAATGCGGAGGAATAGACAAGAAGAACCAGATTGGCGACCTGATTCTGCCGATTGCAGCCATCCGGGGAGAAGGTACATCGAACGATTATTATCCCCCTGAAGTACCGGCCCTTCCGGCATTTATGTTACAGCGTGCCGTTTCATCAGCTATCCGTGACCATTCCCGCGACTATTGGACCGGAACTGTGTATACCACCAACCGACGTATCTGGGAGCATGATGATGACTTCAAGAAGTATCTTCTCAAAACACGTGCCATGGCCGTAGATATGGAAACTGCAACGCTTTTTACAACAGGATTTGCGAATCATATCCCTACAGGAGCTCTGCTCTTGGTATCCGACCAACCCATGATACCGGAAGGGGTAAAGACAGACAAAAGCGATTCTATGGTTACACGCCGTTTTGTGCATGAACACGTAGAAATAGGTATCGCTGCCTTACGCATGATTATCGATGAAAAGAAAACAGTAAAACACTTGAAGTTTGATTGGTAAATGGCTAAAGAAGTTACTTACGAAGAGATTGTCCGCAACTTAAAAAATGAAGTCTATTCTCCCATCTATTTTCTGATGGGAGAAGAAGATTATTACATCGACCGTATATCCGATTATCTCGTAAATCATGCGCTCACAGAGACTGAAAAGGAGTTTAATCTGACTGTTCTGTATGGAGCAGACACAGACATTGCAACGGTTATCAATGCAGCCAAACGTTACCCCATGATGTCTAAATACCAGGTGGTGGTAGTAAAAGAGGCTCAGCATTTACGTAATATAGAAGAGCTGACTTACTATCTCCAGAAACCTTTAGCGTCAACTATTCTGGTCTTTTGCTACAAGCATGGAGCATTAGACAGAAGAAAAAAAATTACAGCCGAAATAGAAAAAGCCGGAGTACTCTTTGAATCGAAGAAACTAAAGGAAGCTCAGTTGCCAGGCTTTATTTCTTCCTATCTGAAAAGAAAACAGGTAGAAATAGAGCCGAAGGCATCCGAAATGATGGCTGAATTTGTAGGAGCTGACTTAAACAGAATGGCGGGCGAATTGGAAAAATTAATTATCACTCTTCCGGCCGGACAAAAGCGTATTACCCCCGAGCTGATTGAACGAAACATTGGCATAAGTAAAGACTACAACAACTTCGAATTACGGAATGCTTTAATAGCGAAGGACGTCTTAAAAGCAAATCAGATAGTAAAATATTTTGAAGAAAATCCCAAGAATAATCCATTGCAGGTGACCTTGGCTGTTTTATTTAATTTCTTTGCAAATCTTATGCTCGCTTACTATGCACCGGAAAAAACAGATCAGGGAATCGCAGCTCAACTTGGTCTTCGTTCACCCTGGCAATCCAAAGATTATATGATAGCAATGCAAAAATACAGCGGAGTTAAAGTAATGCAGATTATTGGGGCAATCCGCGAATGCGATGCTAAATCCAAAGGTATAGGCAATCCTTCTACGCCCGATGGAGAACTGCTACGAAGTCTGGTCTATATGATCTTGCACTAACTCCTAAAGTTGCTTCCAGCAGACATCGAACAGAAACTAAAAAAAGAAGTTTTATAAAGCTTTTCATATCCACTAGACACTGTTATCGATCTGCAATTTTAACAGCTAAAATAAACAAAAGAAAGACTCTTTTAATCTTCCTTTTTGTACAATAAGCCCCATACAAAGATCCCTCTTTCCTTTTAATCGGAAAGGGGGATTTACATAAGACAAACATCAGAAACATTACACTTCCCATCTCATATTTCTTGTCTTTGCATGATAGAATCCTCTCTCTCTACGCTATTGCAAATCCATCATGTATAATAGCCTTTAAAAACTCTTTTAAAATTCATAGAACGGAAATACAAAAGGAAATACACTAATTTTTTATAATATTTATAGATACCCAAATATCATATAGGCAAATATTTCATCATTTACATTACACAATAAAATATTTAAAGGCGAATTGCAGAAATTTAGGCAGGAATTTCATAAGTAGAACTAACTATATGTATCATATAGACCATCAAAAATACGGCAAATTTACTCACAACTTGATTACGCCACACAAAAACGGCCGTTTTATGAGGTTTTCCGATCTTATAGTTCACACATCCTCTTACATGCATTTTCAATTTTATATAGGGTATATCTTCGTAAACGAAAAGAGCATGGACATACAATACTAAAGTAGACATAGGATATAAAACTGCTAATCCTTTCACCTCACAATACAAATGTAATACACATTAATCAATATTACATTTGTAATGATATACAAATATGATATCATACTATACAAACGTATATACAATTGTATATTTCTTTGTTATTCCACAATAATAGAGTAGGGGATACCTTTTTATATACATGTATATTTGTATTACTTTATTATTGTACATGTATATTTATTCCATGACGCATAGCTATAATTATATTCTAAGAACCAATACATTACAAAAATAAAGTAAAGCTTATATACATGAATTAACATCTGTTATGTCTGTATTTATACTATAAAATAGAAATTAAACCCAGTCAATTATCAATACATCTATATGCCAAATTGTTAATGTAAATCATTAAAGTTTATTCCAATATATAGCCTTCTCTGTTTACATATATAAATTACACTTGTTAATATGAAGTTTACATTACTAAATTACAACTTTATTTAATTTTATAAACGTATAATTTGCAATATTAAAATCTATCAATTACTTTTGTATATCGAAATTCTTCTAATTCCATTTGTAAATGAAAGACCGTATCGCTCAAATAATGCAAAAAGAAGGACTAAGTAACGTTGAATTTGCAGAAAAGATTGGCATTTCAACTTCTTCTTTATCACATATATTCAACGGGCGCAATAAGCCGAGTTTGGAAGTAGTAATGCGTATACATAAGGCATATCCACATATAAACCTCAATTGGCTGCTTTATGGAGAGGGTCCGATGACGGAAGAATCGCAAGAAGAAAAACCAGAGGCTATTAGCGGAATAGATTTCATGTGGGATAACACCTCAGAAAAGCCCGAAATTGCGGCCAATCCATCAGACGCTTCCGATTTTGGGCAAAAAAACGGGGGTAACAACCCCATTTATCCCACTAAAGAGATTGTACGTGAGGAAATTAAGTATATTGAAAAGCCACATCCAAAAATTACAGAAATCAGGATTTTCTTCGATAACGGAACGTACGAAGTCTTCAAGCCTGATAAATAAGAAAAAGACAGCTGAAAAACGTGACCTGTATCGCAAGCTATCGATACAAGTCACGAAAGGCAACGATACTTGTATCGATAGCTCACGATACAAGTATCGTTTTTGTTTTCTCTATATGTATTTAGGGTAAATTCGCTATCTTTGCAAGTAAAACGAACTTACCCTAATTTTTTATGAAAAAATACATCTTAGATTTAACGGTTACAGAGAACATACGTTTGCATGCCAACTATGTCCTCATTAAATTAACCCAGTCAGATCCATTGCCCGAAATGTTGCCGGGACAATTTGCTGAAATCCGTATAGACGGCTCTAACACTACCTTCTTACGCCGTCCTATTTCCATCAACTACGTAGACCGTCGTACTAATGAAGTTTGGTTCCTCGTACAATTGGTTGGCGATGGTACCCGTAAATTAGCAACTGTAAAACAAGGTGATACTGTAAATGTTGTTTTGCCTTTAGGAAACGGATTCTCAATGCCAGAAACACCAGAAAAGAAAGTCTTACTGATTGGAGGCGGTGTAGGCACAGCTCCTATGTTATATTTAGGAGAGGCCCTTCTTAAAATGGGCTGCAAACCAACTTTCTTGTTAGGTGCCCGTTCCAAGAATGACCTGTTACAATTGGATGAATTTGCTGCTTTTGGTGACGTATACACCACTACCGAAGATGGAAGTATGGGAGAAAAAGGATACGTCACTCAGCATAGTGTACTGGCAAACAACAAGTTTGATATGATTTACACTTGTGGACCAAAACCTATGATGATGGCCGTTGCCAAATATGCCAAATCCAACGATATTGAATGTGAAGTATCTTTGGAAAACACCATGGCATGTGGCGTAGGTGCTTGCCTTTGCTGTGTAGAAAAAACAGATGAAGGACACGTGTGTGTATGTAAAGAAGGTCCGGTATTTAATATAAAGAAACTATTATGGCAGATTTAAGCGTAAACATCGGTAATTTGAAAATGTCGAACCCGGTCATGACTGCATCGGGTACATTTGGATATGGACTTGAGTTCCAAGATTTTGTAGACTTGGAAAAAATTGGAGGTATCATTGTAAAAGGTACTACCTTACACCACCGTGAAGGAAATCCGTATCCTCGTATGGCAGAAACCCCAATGGGAATGCTCAATGCGGTAGGATTACAGAACAAAGGTGTACATTATTTCGTAGATCACATCTACCCGCAAATCAAAGATATCAAGACGAACATGATTGTCAATGTATCGGGATCTCAGGTAGAAGATTATGCTGAAACTGCACGTATCATCAACGAGCTGGAAAATATACCGGCTATTGAATTAAACATCTCATGCCCGAACGTTAAGCAAGGTGGTATGGCCTTCGGAGTAACAGCTCATGGAGCTGCAGAAGTAGTCAGTGCTGTACGAAAAGTATACAATAAGACCCTCATTGTAAAACTGTCTCCCAACGTTACTGATATTACCGAAATTGCCCGTGCCGCAGAAGGCGCCGGAGCAGATAGCGTATCGCTTATCAATACACTTTTGGGTATGGCTATTGATGCAGAAAAACGCAAGCCTATTCTTTCTACCGTTACCGGTGGTATGAGTGGAGCTGCTGTGAAACCTATTGCCTTACGAATGGTATGGCAGGTAGCAAAAGCAGTGAAAATTCCAGTTGTCGGTTTGGGAGGTATCATGAATTGGAAAGATGCATTAGAATTCCTTTTGGCTGGTGCATCGGCTATTCAGATTGGTACAGCTAACTTTATCGATCCAGCCATCACAGTAAAGGTAGCAGAAGGTATCGATGATTACCTGAACCGTCATGGATATTCATCTGTACGCGACATTATCGGAGCATTAGAAGTATAAGAAAATAATTTACAACATTTGCTTTATAAAAGAATAAGCTCTGCATCCGCTTTTATGACAGGATGCAGAGCTTACTTTTTATGGCCAAAAGAAGAAAGCTCTGCATCTTCATTTTGACAACCTCTTATTTTTGTAAAGATTATTTCCCTTCCAGCAAGTCCGGACGCAAACGCTGTGTACGCTCTAAGGATTGCTGAAATTCCCACTCACGTATTTTTGCTTCATGACCGGATAAAAGAATATCGGGCACTTTCCAACCATTGTACTCCGCCGGACGGGTATAGACTGGAGGAGCCAGTAAATTATCTTGAAAAGAATCAGACAAGGCCGACTGCTCATCGGATATTACACCCGGGATAATACGTACAATCGAATCGGCAATCACAGCTGCTGCCAGTTCTCCTCCCGTGAGCACGTAATCGCCAATACTGATTTCTTTCGTAATAAAATGTTCGCGGATACGATAATCAATTCCTTTGAAATGCCCGCAGAGAATTATCAGATTCTGAGTCATCGATAACGTGTTTGCCATCTTCTGATTAAACTGCTCTCCATCGGGAGTAGTAAAAATCACCTCATCGTAATGACGCTCTGCCTTCAATGCCGAAATACATCGGTCGATAGGCTCTATCTTCATCACCATACCTGCACATCCTCCAAAGGGATAATCATCTACTTTACGGTAGCGGTCGTAAGCATAATCACGTAAATTGTGAATATGAATTTCGGCAATACCTTTCTTCTGTGCACGGCTCATGATAGAATAATTGAAAAAACCTTCTATCATTTCCGGCAAAACCGTTATAATATCTATTCTCATAATGTCTTGTTATTTTTTGCAAAAGTAAGAATATTCCTCCGTACCCACATCTCCCCAAACTACATTTTTGCTATTTTTGCACGAAACATCATTCAAAAACATCATGACTGAAATAGAAAGAATAGACCAACTACGCGAAGAGTTGCATCTTCATAACTACAATTATTATGTTTTGAACACCCCGGTAATTTCAGATATCGAATTCGATAAACTGATGCGAGAGCTACAAGATCTGGAAGCCAAACATCCGGAGCATTTCGATGAGAACTCTCCGAGCATGCGCGTAGGAAGTGATATCAATAAAAATTTCACCCAGGTGGAGCACAAGTATCCGATGTTATCCTTGGGAAATACATATTCGGAAGCCGAAGTAACCGACTTTTATGAACGGGTCAGCAAATCTTTGAATGAAGAATTTGAAATCTGTTGCGAAATGAAATTCGACGGGACTTCTATTTCTTTAACCTATGAAAACGGAAAGTTGGTACGTGCCGTAACACGTGGTGATGGAGTGAAAGGAGACGATGTCACAGACAACGTTAAAACCATCCGCAGCATCCCTTTGGTATTACATGGTAATGATTATCCTCAAAACTTTGAAATACGCGGTGAAATTCTGATGCCATGGGATGTATTCGAGAAATTAAACCGCGAACGTGAAGCACGTGAAGAACCGCTTTTTGCCAATCCTCGCAATGCTGCATCGGGTACTTTAAAATCTCAAAACTCTGCAGTAGTGGCTAGCCGGCAATTGGATGCTTATCTTTACTATCTGTTAGGTGAGAATTTGCCTTGTGACGGACATTATGAAAACCTTCAAAAAGCGGCCGAATGGGGATTTAAAATATCTCATATCACCCGTAAAGTACGGACTTTGGATGAGATCTTCGAGTTTATCAAATACTGGGATATAGAACGAAAGAATTTACCTGTTGCAACCGACGGTATTGTCTTAAAGGTAAACTCTCTGCGTCAACAACGGAATCTGGGATATACAGCCAAGTCACCCCGATGGGCTATTGCCTACAAGTTTCAGGCCGAACAGGCTCTCACAAAACTCATCAAGGTAACGTATCAGGTAGGACGTACAGGTGCTATCACACCAGTAGCTAACCTTGAGCCTGTACAACTCTCAGGAACTGTAGTGCGCCGGGCTTCTTTGCACAATGCAGATATTATTGCTTCGCTAGACTTACATGTAGGCGATATGGTATATGTAGAAAAAGGAGGAGAGATCATCCCTAAGATTACAGGGGTAGATGCAGCTTCACGCAAACCCGATAGTGAAAAGATAACTTTCATTACTCACTGTCCGGAATGTGGAAGCAAATTGGTACGTTATGAAGACGAAGCAGCTCATTATTGTACAAACGAAACGGCTTGCCCTCCACAAATCAAAGGAAAAATAGAGCATTTCATCAGTCGCAAAGCGATGAATATAGAAGGACTTGGACCGGAAACTGTAGACCTGTTTTATCAGGAAGGAATGATACACAATGTAGCTGACCTTTATCATCTGCAGGCTACAGATATCTGCCAATTGGAAAGAATGGGTGAAAAATCGGCAGAAAACATTATACAAGGTATTCTACGTTCAAAGGAAGTTCCTTTCGAAAGAGTTTTGTTTGCTCTTGGTATTCGCTTTGTAGGCGAAACTGTAGCAAAGAAAATTGCCAAAGCCTTCCGGTCTATTGATGCATTGATGTCTGCAACTCTTGACGACTTAATTCATGTGGATGAAATAGGAGAAAAGATAGCCCAAAGTATCTTGCTATATTTTGCAAATGAGAAGAATCGTGCTTTGATCGAACGCCTTCGTGAAGCTGGTCTGAAACTGAAAGCTGATGAAACAGACTATTCAGGCTACACAGATAAGCTACAAGGTAAATCTATAGTTATCAGTGGAGTTTTTGCTCATCATTCACGTGATGAATACAAAGAGATGATTGAAAAACATGGTGGTAAAAATGTAGGAAGCATTTCCAAGAAGACTAGTTTCGTGTTGGCGGGAGAGAATATGGGTCCCAGTAAGCTAGAAAAAGCTCAGAAATTAGGCATAACAATTCTCAATGAAGATGAATTTTTAGCCATGATTAACTAAAAGCAGGCTTTTTAAAAGCAAAAAGATAATAAAAACAATAATTCAATAGAAAATATTCGTATTTTTGCATTTTGTACAAGAGTTTATAATTCATTTATGATACGAAGAAGACTTAGCGGAATGGGAGTCGCTCTGATAACTCCTTTCAATGAAGACGGAAGTGTAGACTACGACGCACTTATCAGATTAGTAGAATATCAAGTTCAAAACGGCATAGACTTTCTCTGCGTATTGGGAACTACAGCCGAAACCCCGACACTTACCGCTGATGAGAAAAAGAAAATAAAGCAGGTCGTTATTGAACGCGTTAATGGACGTGTACCTATTTTATTAGGTATCGGAAGTAATTGTACGCAAACTGTAATAGACACATTGAAAAACGATGATTTTACAGGGGTAGATGCTGTTTTGGTTTCTGTACCTTATTATAATAAGCCCTCACAAGAAGGTATTTACCAGCATTATAAAGCGATTGCAGAAGCGACCCAATTACCGATCGTGCTTTATAATGTACCAGGTCGTACAGGGGTAAACATGACAGCTGCTACAACCCTTCGCCTTGCACGTGATTTTCAAAACATTGTAGCAATTAAGGAGGCTTCTGGAGACATTACACAAATGGATGATATCATTAAGAACAAACCTGAAAATTTTGATGTTATCTCTGGTGATGATGGTATTACCTTCCCGCTAATCACATTGGGAGCTGTAGGGGTAATCTCGGTTATCGGAAATGCTTTTCCACGCGAATTCAGCCGTATGACACGTTTAGCTTTAGCTGGTGATTATGCGAATGCCCTAACTATTCACCATAAATTTACAGAGCTGTTTAAGCTTTTATTCGTTGATGGTAATCCTGCCGGAGTAAAAGCCATGCTAAACATGATGGGAATGATTAAGAACCGTCTTCGTTTACCATTAGTTCCTACACGAATTACAACTTTCGAAGAAATGCGTAGAATTTTGGATGAACTAAAAATCAAATGCTAAAGCAATTCACTTTTAGTATAAGAAAGCCAGAATTTTTTCTGAAATTCTGGCTTTCTTATTTATTTGGAAATTTCCGTTCACTTCATTTTTAACCTTAATTTTCTTTTGAAAAGGGAAGATATTAATGGAAATACTGATAATACTAATTAAACATAATACCAATTATGATTTAATATTATTAAGAAATAAATGTAAAATCAAAACAGGACTCGATATAAGAGTATTCCTTATATCGAGTCCCACTTCTTCTTATGATTTTAATCAATCGTTACATTTATTAATGTAACTCTATTTTCTTCTATTTGCAGATCATCAAGCTTAATTTCTTTATTGAAAATTTCCGTTCCCTCATTTTTTGAATAAGTCAATAAAATTCTAGGCTTATTAGCTCCTTCATAATCTGTTAAATTCGGAAGCATGAAAAAACGATAATGTCCTGTATTATCTTTTACAGGTGTATAAGTCCAATAATACCCCGAACCTGAAACATCACTTGAATCAAATCCAAAGTTTCCATCTACATTCATATAGTTTGCCAAATATCCATCTGGTATCATTACATTCACAGCTACAACCTTTTCCTTGGATTCATCAGACAAATTAAACATAAGATCAAACATACCAACTTTACGCTTCAATTCTACATTCAAATTAATGCCAATTCCTGAACCATCTACAATAACATCTGTATTTGCATAAAACAACTCACGACGTACTGGCTGATAACGAATCGTTCTAAACCACATATCTCCTATTTCTGAAACTGCTCTCGCTTCATCAATCACATGTGAGAAACTTACATTTGATCCTTCACCCATGATATATAACTTATATATTCCTTTCGGTAAATCGAACTGAATAGACTCAAAATCAGACAATTCTTCCTGTAAGATAGTATCTTGTTTGATAAAAGTACCTTCAACATCAGTCAATACATAAAACATACGATTGAGCAAAAGATGCAGTTCATCACCTTCATAATCATCTACTGCTTTAGACTGAAAATCTGAATACCAGCTTTCCACACCATTCACCCTTACTTTCACCTCAGAAGCACTTCCTGCTCCCATTGTATAATTCTCTTCAATCTCATTCCCGCAAGAAGAGGCTACAAATGCAATCAAACAAATATATAACAAGAACTTTTTCATAATCTATCATAAATTAAGCGGATAATCTTCTGTACTTATTTCTGGATATTCGTATGCTTTATTATTCACATGGTTAGTTCCAAATGTAGAAGCTGACTTCAAAAAGTGGTCATATCTAACGACAGTAGAACCAACACTCATTCCATCATCCCATGTAGGATCAGCATAATAATACATTCCATCAATACGAACAATATTCCAAGCATGACTTATACCAGCACCCGAATCATCATAATATATCCCATCCACATAAAGAACCTGTAATCCTGCACGTTGACATAAATACTGATATCCACGAGCATACCCCTCACACACTATTTTATGGTAAACAAATGCACCATACAAATCTCCTTCAGAGCCACTCAACATACCATAACTTACTGATTTCAAAAATTCATCCCATATCCATTTAGCACGTTCATATTCACTCATGCCTTCAGGCATACGGCTCAAAATTTCATCAGCTCCCTTACGGGCCAAATCATATTTCATTAGATATTGCGAATAAGGCATAGTTATACTTGTCATCAACCAATCTTTATATGAATAATACGCAGTAGTATATTTATGATGGAAAAATGAAGGCATATCACGATTTACTGCATTTGAAGCTGCTGTAATATCTGCTTTTTCCGATTCGAAAGGAGTATTAATATAAATACGAGGTAAAGGACTTCCCTCATCATCAAAAGCCACAATATTGCGACAAATAGCCTCATAAACTCGCTTTTGAGCTTCTGTCAATTGGTTATAATAATAATACATATCTGCATTCTTATTAATTTCTGCAGCCGGGGTCATAATATTATCTAATGCACCTGTATTAAATTTATATTCAATAGTTTTTCCCCAAGTAATCACTGGCTTAACAGAAGAAGCTAATGTTCCATCTTCATTCCACAATATATCTGTAAAATCAACATGAAGACATTGATTTGCTTTTACCTGGAAATCCTCCAGAGATATGATACTCTCTTTTACGTCACCATAATGATTAGTTACAAACAAATGTAATTCTGCATTTACAGCAGGTTCATTCATAGGCAACATGTTAAACAAAGTGTCAATCTTCCAGAAAGAAACAGTTTCTGCTGTACCTTGCACCAGCGTTCCATCATTTAAAATAGCTTTGCTCAATTGATTATCAGGAACAGACAGGTATAAAGAATCTATTTTAATCAGCTCATTTTTATCTGATACGTTAAAGTTTACTTGTCCAATAACCCGCTCTAAAGTAAGACTGCCAGCCTTATTTGTATTGACTAAAACTGATCCCCAAAATAAATCCTTATACATTAATGACCCATCAACATCTTCCATCCACACATTTTTTCTCGGATCTAAGGAAACATCACTTCTCGTAGAACAAACAGCTCGATCAACAGCTGCTGCAGGTTCTTTCACATCGGCAACCCCCATTACATAAAATCTGTAATCAGAATCAGAATACAAACCAAGTTGAAAACTATTTCCATTCAACAATCCAAAGTCCAAATCCCCTACTCCGTCCGATGTTGTACTAACAGGAAGCAGCTGATTTTGTGTTTCATTCCATACCATGTACTTTAAAGAAGTAAAATCTTCAGGAGATGGAATATTAGTTCCCTCTATAGAGATATTAATTTTATAGTCTATCTGAGTAGCTTTGTCTTCATCACTACAAGCTAGAAAAATACAGGAGATTGCACAAAGCCCTCCCAAAAATATCTTATTCATAAACTCATCTATCTTTAACATCATTAAAATGGTCATTTATTACCCAATAATTGATGCTACATTAATATTCACAAAAGCACCACCAGTAATAAACAAAAATATCCCTTTTAAAAGGTTATAGGAAGCAAATTACCGTCACCTATAACCTCTAAAAGGGATATTTATATTATTGCTACTCTCATAATGAGATAGCTTTAATTCATATTAATAACCTAATTCTTTTTCCAAAGCATCGTATTCTGCTTTATTCAACTTCCAATAGATATTCAACAAGAACTGACCCCATAATTGTTTGTTATCCGGTTTCAATTCTTTTGCTTTTTCATAGAAAGGTTTAGCTTTTTCGTACAATTCCTTAATTTTAGCTTCATTTGTAGCATATTTAGGATCATCCATAGACAGTTTAGAATTTTCTTCTACGATAACCTGTGCTGGGAAGAAATAACAATCTCCAATCTTAGAATAAGCTTCTGCCTTATAATCACTTTCCTGAGCAATTATTTCATTAAATGTTTTGATAGCAGCTTCATAATCCTGTTTTGTATACTGCAGTACACCTTTTACATACAAGAAATATGGGCTTGGATTTTTAGCAAGAATTGCGTCAATCTGAGTCAAACCTTCATCTACTTTATTCTTCTGAATATAGTAATCCATCAAGTTTGCTACGAAATATTCCTGAGTTGGGAATTTTTCTACACCTTCTTTGATTGTAGCCAACCACTGTACTGAATCAGCAGCTTCTTCACTCTTATACAACTCAGCCAAAGCCCACAATGCTCTGAAACCTTCTTCCTTGTGCTCTTTACCTACAGCTGCATATTTGATTACTGCATCTTTATCCTTGATTGAGTAAGCAGCATATGTAGCGTATGCAGCATAGAAAGGAACTAAAGTATCATTTTTTACGGCATCTTCTGTTTCGAAAATAGGATTCTTAGAAGTGTCAATATACAATCCCAAGATTTTCACTGCATTAGCATAATCGCCATTATTCAAAGCAGTACCACCCAATACATACATATTTTCACGTACGCTAGGATCGGCCAAAACCTTTATAATTTTCTTTCTCAATTTAGGTTTCTTTTGTTCACCGCTTTTTACTTTAGCCTGCTCAATTTCATCACACTTCAAATAGTATTCGTACATTTTAGCAATACTATTTCCCAATTTCAATGTATCTACTGGGCTGTCGCTTGGCAAACCATTTCTCAAGAAATACAATTTTTGATTTTCTCCATCATAAATAGATTTCTGAAAATCACCAGCCAACTTCCAAGTTTCTGGATCATTAGCAGTAGATGGATCAACCAAAGCTGGTTCCAAAATTTCAGCTGCTTTTACGGGGTCACTCTTTGCAGATTTCGCTTCCTTCACAACGCTTTCCTGAGCGTTGGCTGCATATACAGAAAACAATAAAGCAGCTGCACTTAATAATACTTTTTTCATAATTGTGTTTTTAATTTAGTAATACAATTTTTCGTTTTAGTTTTTGTCTATATGCTCTTCATTCTGTTCTGGTAATACCTGTTCCGAAGAAGATTCAGTAACACTTTCTTCCTCTGCTTCAGAAGTAACCTTACAAACAGAACCTATCTGATCATTTCGCTTTTCAAGGTCAATCAGACGAACTCCTTGAGTAGCACGACCCATTATACGAACTTCGGCTACTTTCAGACGAATAGTAATACCAGACTTGTTGATAATCATCAAATCATTTTCATCTGTTACTGATTTAATGGCAACCAATTCACCTGTCTTATCCGTAATATTCAGAGTTTTCACGCCCTTACCACCTCGATTCGTTTTACGGTAATCTTCAATATCAGAACGTTTTCCATATCCATTCTCAGAAACAACCATAATTGTTTCTTTCTGAGGATCTTTAATACAAATCATTCCTATTACCTCGTCTTTTCCATCCTCATCCAGTGTAATACCACGTACACCAGTAGCTGTACGTCCCATTTCACGCACTGCACTTTCATGGAAACGGATGGCACGACCATTGCGGTTCGCAATTACAATTTCATTGTTACCGTTTGTCATACGAACTTCAATTACGCGGTCGTCTTCACGTATAGTAATTGCATTAACTCCATTCTGACGTGGACGAGAATATTGTTCCAACAGTGTTTTCTTAATAACACCATTCTTTGTACAGAACAATACATAATGACTATTGATAAACTCTGTATCATTCAAATTCTTCACACGCAGATAAGCTGTTACCATATCATCAGCATCAATATTCAGCAAGTTCTGAATAGCACGTCCCTTCGATGTCTTATTGCCCTCCGGAATTTCATATACCTTCAGCCAGTAACATCTACCTTTCTGCGTAAAGAACATCATCGTATTATGCATTGTAGCAGGATAGATGTGTTCGATGAAATCCTCGTCACGAGTTTCACTACCTTTCGAACCTACTCCCCCACGATTTTGAGCACGGAATTCAGAAAGTGGTGTACGTTTGATATATCCCAAATGAGAAATTGTAATAACCATCTCATCATCTGCATAGAAATCTTCCGGATTAAATTCTTCCGAAGCATAGACAATTTCCGAACGACGTTTGTCACCGTACTTTTCTTTCACTTCTATCAATTCATCCTTAATGACTTTCTTACACAACTCATCATTAGTCAAGATTTCTTCGTAATATTGAATTTGCTTCATCAGTTCCTCATATTCAGCATGCAACTGATCCTGCATCAAACCAGTCAACTGGCGCAAACGCATTTCTACGATAGCACGTGCCTGAATTTCAGACAACTGGAAGCGTGCCATCAAATTAGATATAGCCTCATTAGGAGTTTTGGCCGCACGAATAATACGAATTACTTCATCAATATTATCCGATGCAATAATCAAACCTTCCAAAATATGAGCGCGTTCCTTCGCCTTACGCAAATCAAACTGTGTACGACGAATAACCACTTCATGGCGGTGTTCTACAAACAGACGAATTAAATCCTTCAGATTCAGCAGCTTAGGCCGTCCGTGTACTAATGCAATATTGTTTACACCAAATGAGGTCTGCAATGCAGTCATCTTGAACAATTTGTTCAATACTACACTAGCGTTGGCATCACGTTTTACATCAATTACGATGCGCATACCTTCACGGTCGGATTCATCGTTTACATACGAAATACCTTCAATTTTCTTTTCGTTTACCAAAGAAGCAATATTTTCAATCAGCTCCTTCTTATTTACGTTATAAGGTATTTCATTAACGATAATTTTATCGTGTGTAGGGTGTGATTCTATATCTGTTTTGGCACGCATCACCACACGTCCCCTACCGGTTTCGTATGCATCACGTACCCCACTGATTCCATAAATGTATCCTCCAGTCGGGAAGTCCGGTGCTTTTACATATTGCATAAGCCCTTCAATATCAATATCATTATTGTCAA
>ERZ834859.560-NODE-560-length-51039-cov-6.212008_pt1 | contig 51039 bp, 47 predicted proteins | sample MGYA00519947_ERZ834859 | MGnify/ENA primary metagenome ERZ834859 (study PRJEB31850, sample SAMEA3708763) | human gut metagenome | biome: human gut; feature: human-associated habitat; material: faeces | place: China | collected 2014 ...
TTGTCCTCGAGCTCGATCTCCTTAGCGACGGAAACGCCGTCGTTGGTGATGGTGGGAGCGCCAAAGGAGCGCTGCAGGGCAACGTAGCGGCCCTTGGGCCCCATGGTAACGGTAACGGCGTCGGCCAGGGTGTTGACGCCCTTAGCGAGCTTGGCGCGAGCGTCGGTGTCGAACGTAATGTTCTTTGCCATCTTAGATTCCTCCAATAAGGAAAACGTTCATCAAAAATGAATGCGGGAATGCATACGGGGTGCGCAGACCTTAGGTCCGCGTTTTTGGACGAGAAGTAGTTGAGAAGCTACTCGACCACGGCGTAGATGTCGTCGGCGCGCATGAGCAGGTAGGTCTCACCGTCGACCTTGACCTCGTTGCCACCGAACTTGCCGTAGATCACCACGTCGCCAACGTGCACGTCCATGGGCAGGCGATCGCCGTTCTCGCCAACCTTGCCGGCGCCCACAGCGATGATCTCGCCGCGCTGCGGCTTCTCCTGGGCGTTGCTAGCGATGTACAGACCGGAAGCGGTCTTCTGCTCTGCTGCGTCGGGCTTGACAAGAACGCGGTCACCAAGAGGCTTAAGCATGAGGTGTTCCTCCTAACTCGTCGCACGGTTTTAAGTGCCATGCGAACCCTTACGATTTTTCGTACGCCCTGAATAGTACCCAGCAATTGGAAGTTATACAACGCCATAGCAAAAAATCTTATTAATTGGCACTTAGATTTCTTGAGCGCCCACAATACCATGGTCTCTCCAGGCAACAACATGCTCCTCATGGGTAAAAACTACCCGCCTTGCACCAAGATGAAAGAACGCTCGATGGGTTTCTTTGGATTCGGAAGTCAAATTCTGCCGAAAGCTAATCACGGCGGAGAGAATTGTCACCTGCACACATTGTGGAGGCGATCGCTTCAAGAAACGCAAGGCGCAACCCAACACCGCGCTCATGAGTGCCATGCACCTCGATTGTCTCAACGAAAGTGCCGTCGCCCTTGTCTGCGAGAACTGGGGCCATCTCAAGTGGTTTGTCAACGAGGGCCGCTTGGAACTCGCCGAGCGATAGGGACGCGACGCTGCGGGCCTTTATCTCATGTCTCATAAAGAACATGCTGCGCGCCCTCCCGGCTGCAGCGCAAGAAAAGAGGCGACCAGCCCGCAACTGGGCGGCCGCCTCTTACAATTCAGACTAACTGGACCACCGCGCAAGCTATCGCTCGAACACCTGGTGTCCGCCCACGTAGGTAGCGAGCACCCGCACGGACTGGATCTCTCGCGGGTCGCACGCGGTGATGTCGCGATCAAGGACGATGAAATCTGCCAGCATGCCCGGCGCGATCTGCCCCAACTCGTCCTCACGCCCCACCGCGGCGGCGCTGCCGGCGGTGTAGATGCGCACCGCGTCCGCGGCACAGATGCGCTCGTCGGGCAGCCAGCCGCCCGCGGGCTCATGCGTAAACGGATCTTGTCGCGTAACGGCCGTATAGAGCACATTCATGCTGGTCACGGGCGTGATGGGCGAGTCGGTGCCAAACGCCTGGTCCACGCCGCGCGCAAGGTAGGTAGCAAAGGGCCACATGATGCGGCTGCGCTCCGGGCCCAGATCGCGCTCCGGGCCGCCCGGATCCAGCGTGATGTGGCAGGGCTGCGAGGACGCGAGAACGCCCAGCTCGCGCAGGCGGTCGATGTCGCCGGGCAGCAGGTTCTCCAGATGCTCCAGCGTGTTTCGACCCTGCGTGGGCGCGCCAAAGCGGCAGCGAGCCTCTTCAAAGATGTCCAGCGCCTCATGGATAGCGCCATCGCCGATGGTATGAATGCGCACGGCGTGTCCTCGCTCGGCAGCGGCGAGCACCATGACGCGCATCTTCTCCGCCGGCACGGTAAGGCGCCCGCGGTCGCCCGGGAAATGCGGGTTGGAATACGGGTCGGTAAGGTAGGCGGTGTGCTGGCTGGACACGCCGTCGAAGAACTGCTTGAAGCCCGGAGCTCGCAGAAGGGCGCTCTCGCGGTAGCGATCCTGCATGGCTTCCAGACGGGACTGGTCGTCTAGCAGCGTGGGGAACAGGTGCGCGCGCAGGGTCAGCTGGTCGCGGGACTCCAACGCCTCATATATATCCTCGCGAATAAAGTCCAGGCCCGGCAGCGGCATGAGCGACATGTCGCAGATGGACGTGATGCCCTGCTGCGCCATGCGCGCCATCTGGTCGGCGTAGACGCGCTCGATGCGCTCCGGCGAGATCCACTCAAGCATACGCGGCAGCAGCTGCATGGCCGCGGCCTCGCGAACAATGCCCGTGAGCTCGCCGTCTTGATCCTTATCGTAGGCGCCACCCTGTGGGGGCACGGAGTCGCGGGTAATGCCCACAAGCTCCAGCGCGCGCGAGTTGAGCCACATGGTGTGCCCGTCGCCGGAATACATGGCGCAGGGACGGTCGGGGAACGCCTCATCGAGCGAGCGCTTGGTGGGCGGCACGGGCGGATCCCAGCGGTAATCGCGCCAGCCCTGGGTGATTACCCAGGCATCGTCCGGCAACGACGCCGCAAACGCCCTTGTCTTGGCCACCAGGTCGGCCTCGCTTTTGCCCATGTCCATCAGCATGTAGGGCGAGCTTCCCAGCGCGGTATGGAAGAAATGCAGGTGCGCGTCATGAAAACCGGGGCACACCAGGGCATCGCCCAAATCCACCACCGGCGTGCCCGGGCCCGCCTCCGCCTGCACGCGATCGAACTCGTCCACATACGCGATGCGATCGGCCGCGACCGCGAACGCCAACGGGCGCGCGGACGCCGCGCCGGGAGCAGAGGTGAACACGCGCTGCGAGCGCACGATGTAATCAGCCTTGAAAGCCATGCCAAGCCGCCTTACCAGAAGTAGTTCCAACTACGCCACATGGTAGCGCCGCACGCGTACTCGAAGCGCAGCATTTATGTGAGCGCGCGGGCGCTGCGCGGCGATTGGGCACGGGGCTCTGTGCTAGAGTTAGGGCAGCGTAATGCATGCGAAAGCTCAGGGGAAGGACACCAGCATGGCAAAGACCAAGGCGCAGCAGATCATGGATCACGAACACGTCCATACAGAGCAGGAAGTCACCCAGGCGATCCGGGACATCGCCGCGGAATTCGAGCCCTATATCATCCGCCAGCGCCGCCACTTCCATAAATATCCGGAGGCGAGCCTGCACGAGGTGCGCACCACCTCGGACATCTGCGGGCAACTTGACGCCATGAACATCCCCTACGAGCGCCCGCTGGAAACCGGCGTGGTCGCCACCCTGCGCGGCACCGCCCCGGACGCCTATCGCGCAGACGGCACCCCGCGCCGCCGCCTGCTGCTGCGCGCGGACATCGACGCCCTACCCGTGACCGAGCGCACCGACGTTGAGTACGCGAGCGCCAACGAGGGCTACATGCACGCCTGCGGGCACGACTGCCACATCGCCATGATGCTGGGCACCCTGCAGATCCTGCGCCATATGACCGATGACATCCATGGCGAGATCCGCATTGTCTTCCAGCCTTCCGAGGAGAACGGCAAGGGCGCCAAGATGATGTGCAACGTCGGTGTCACCGAGGGCGTGGACGGGGCATTCGCCATGCACATTTGGAGCGAGGTGGACGCCGGCAAGATCTCCGTCGAGCCCGGCCCGCGCATGGCCAACACCGACTGGTTCCGCATCGACATCCATGGCACCTCCTGCCACGGAGCCATGCCCCAGCGTGGCGCCGACGCCGTTATGGCCGCAGCCGAGATTGTCAACGCGCTGCAGACTATCGTCTCGCGCGAAATCAGCCCCTATGAACCCGCCGTGGTGACCGTGGGCGAGATCCACGGCGGCACCGCGCGCAACGTCATCGCTGGATCCGCCTATCTCACCGGCACCGTGCGCACCTACAGCGACACCGCGCACGAGATGATGCCCGAACTGATCAAGCGCATTGTCACCCACACCGCCATGGCGCTTGGCGCCGACGCCGAGCTCACCGACTACACCGTCGCCAACGTCAAGGTTGAGAACGAAGCCGCTTCCAGCGAACGCGCCCGCGCCGCGCTGGTCAAGGTACTGGGCGAGGAAGCGGTAGGGCACTACCGCGGCACCCTGTCCGGCGAGGACTTCTCCGCCTACCTGCAGCACGTGCCCGGCATGCTCGCCTTTGTGGGCTGTCGCAACCCGCAGATTGGCGCCACGTTCGCCCAGCACTCCTGCTTCTACAAGGTGGATGAGAGCGTGCTCGCCAAGGGCAGCATGCTCGCCGCCCAGTACGCCGTCGATTTTCTTGCTGAAGACTAGGGAAAGGTGAAGGCACGCATGGACACCCTCATTGTCTACGCCCACCCCTATGAGGAAAGCTTCTGCCACGCCATGCTCGAGGCGCACGCTCGGCGCCTTGAGCGCGAAGGCCTTTCGTATGAAATCGCCGATCTGTACGCCGACGGCTTCAACCCCGCGCTGAGCCGCGAGGAACTGGCCGTCTACAACCAGGGCGGCGTTTTGGATCCGCTGGTCAAACGCTATCAGCAGCAGGTGCTTTCTGCACGCCGCCTCATTTTGATCTGCCCTATTTGGTGGAACGACATACCCGCCATGTTGCGCGGCTGGTTCGATAAGGTCATGCTTATTGGCAGCACTTGGACCACCAACAAGAACGGCAATCTGATAGGCAAGCTGGACAATATCGAGCGCGTCGACGTCTATACCACCTCCGCCAGCCCCACATCGCATACCCGTGACGAGCTGGGCAACGCCATCGAGGGGGCGCTGATCGATGGGACGCTGTGGCAACTTGGCGTTGCCGGTCGCATCCAGCAGGGCAAACCCGGACTGATTGAAGCGGGGCGCGCCGCCTGGCACAACCTGGGATCGGTCGACTCCATATCCGACGATGAACGAGCCGCCTGGTTGTGCGAAATCGAGTTTCCACAAGAATAGTCGGGCTGACAACAGGCCCCAAGACAGAGCCCCGGGATGCGCGCTTCGCGGAGCATCCCGGGGCTCTGTCTTGGGGCTTTTTCTCGTTGTATCAAACCGTGCCCGTTCGGAATGGTCATTGAAGCGCTTCAGGTGGGTAAAAATAAGCATGCATAACGTTTGGAGAGGCGTGAGCGAGCGCCAAAGCATCCATTTGGCGCTCATCTTCTCACTTAGTCACATTTTTTTCGCATCAGTAATGCTTATTTTGTTCGATATACATCTTCCGTTGCCGAATGATTTCAAACATTCGAGACTGGCAGGGTAGGTTTTTACCCGCCTCGTGGCACTCATTGACCATCCCGAACGGACACGATTTTCGAGTTTTCCAAAATCGCCGATTTTCATGCAATTCGAAGGCGTTTTTATCCATTTGCTCCAAGGGGTAGGTCCCGGGATGCTCCGCGAAGCGCGCATCCCGGGACCTACCCCTTGGAGCATATCGAATAACGTTTTCTACAGCTGGTAATGCCGCCTATGAGCAATCAACTCAGCCGCGATGGAGATAGCGATCTCGTTAGGCGTCTCGGCGCCGATCTTGATACCGATGGGCATATGGATGTTCGCGATATCCTCGTCCGAATAGCCTTCCTCGGCCAACTTGCCATGGATAAAGGCGGTCTTTTTCTTGCTGCCCAAACACCCCAGGTAGGCGGGATGGGCGGCAAGGGCCTGGGACACCACGGCAAAGTCGCTACCATGGCCCGCAGTGGACGAGATGACGATGTCGCGCGGACCGATCTCGCAGGTGGCGGCCAAATCGCCGTAGTCGACCAGGCGACGGTCGAGCACGCCGGGCAACAGCTCTTCGGAAAGCATCTCCGCGCGGTTGTCGCAGGAGACCACGGCGAACCCGGCGCCGGCGAGCACGGGCGCCAGGGCGCAGCCGACGTGGCCGCTGCCGAAGATATAGGTGAGGCCCTCCGGGCAGAGCGGCTCGAGGTAGACGGGGGCTCCATCCACATCGGTCACGCCGGCGGCGACGCCCGGCTCGACATCGACCACGGAGAGCGCAGGCGCGCCCACGATGGTCGCAGCGGACTCCGCGCCATGGGCCGGAGCGTCCGCGGGACGGGCCGCCGCGAACGGTGCGAGGTCGATCTCAAGCGCTCCATCGCCACGTTCTACCAGCACTTTTTCAAGCTGCTTAAAAAACTCCAACTTATCGCTATCAAGATAGAGATAGCACAGGTCAATCATGCCGCCGCACACCATGCCGGTATCGCTTACGCGACCACCCATGGTATAGCTCACCGTGCGCGAGGAGCCGGCGGCGAGCAGCTCCACGGCCTCGCGTATGGCGATGTCCTCCACGGCACCGCCTCCCACCGTACCCGCGATCGAACCAGTGGCATCTACGACCATCCAGGCGCCGGCGGAGCGCGGGGACGACCCGCGCGTACCCGTGACCACCGCCAACTCGACCGCGCGCTCCTGCTCGAGCGCAGCGATCAGCGCGCTTGCAACTTGAAGCTTCTCCATCGAATATGTTCCTTTCATCACGCCAGGACCGCTCGCGAACAACGCGGCGGGGCTACCAGTGTACGCGAAGGCGCGGGGCGGGACCGGCACCATCGGGCGCATCGTCGTCATCCCCCGCGTCGTCATAGGGCAGGACCCTGCCCACCTCTACCGCGACGGGCACACGCGGATCTGCGGCAAGCTCAGCAAGCATCGCGGGCGCATCCTCCGCATCCACGCAGATCATGAGGCCGCCGGAGGTCTGCGGGTCGAAAAGCAGGTCTGCCACGTCAAGCGGCACGCCAGAAAGGTCGGCTGACGCCTGGGCGTACTCGCGGTTGCGGTATGCCCCCGCGGGCACAATGCCCATGGCGGCGAACTCGCGCGCACGGGGCAAGAACTCGAATGCTGCCGCGTCGACGTCGATCGCGACGCCCGCACCCTGCGCCATCTCCAGCAGGTGCCCCATCACGCCAAAACCGGTGATGTCCGTGCAGGCATGAACGCGGTAGCGCACCATGATATCGCGGGCGCCGCGGTTGAGGGTGGTCATGATGTCGAGCACGCGCTGCGCGAGGTCCTCGTCCACCAGGTCCGCTTTCATGGCAGACGTGAGCACGCCGATGCCCAGCGGCTTGGTGTATACCAGCACGTCGCCCGGGCGGGCGCCCGCGTTGGTGAGGATGCGGTCCGGATGCACCAGGCCGGTGACCGCCATACCGTACTTGGGCTCGGGGTCGTAGATGCTGTGGCCTCCGCACACGATTGCGCCCGCCTCGCTCGCCTTGGCGCAGCCGCCGCGCAGGATGTCGCGCACGGCGTCAGGATCCATATCCTGCGGCACCGCCATGATATTCAGCGCCGTCTTGGGCTCGCCGCCCATGGCGTAGATGTCCGAGAGCGCGTTGGTCGCCGCGATGGCGCCGAAGGTGAAGGGATCGTCCGCGATAGGTGGAAAGAAATCGAGCGTCTGCACCATGGCGACGTCCGGGGCCACCTTGTAGACCGCGGCATCGTCCGCGCGATCGAATCCCACCAGCAAGTTGGGGTCGTGCGGCTGCTCGAACCCCTCGAACAGCTTCGCCAGCTGGCCGGCGCCCACCTTGGCGCCGCAGCCCGCGCAATCCGCCAGTTTGGTCAGCTTCACATCGCTAGCCATCACATACTCCAATCCGTACGCCAGGCGCGTTTCTAGGACAATAAGAGGGATTAAAAGGGGGACGAGAAGTGCATGATCGCCTCGAGCACGCCTCCGCCCACGGCGGACGCCTTGTCAGACACCGTGTCGCAAAACGCGCGCTCGCCGCGGGGGTCGATGTCGCCCGACTTCATGCCGCGCACAACCCGCACCCCCGGGGCGATGAGCCCGCGCAGCGCGCCGTCGATGGTCGCGACCATGGGCTCGCCCGCCACGCGACCGACCACCTCGCCCGCGCTCACCGCGTCCCCGATGGCGCGCACGCACTCAAAGGGACCGTCCGCCGGCGCGCGCAGCACGCGGTCCGCTCCCACGCCCGCGATTACGCCCGGGACCCCGGTGTTGGCGATGGGGCTGCCCTGGTAGATAGCGCGCCCCAAGTAGTGACCCCGCTTGGTCTCCACCGCGGCATGGCAGTCAATCCCCGCCGTGAAGCCGGGGCCCACGCCCACCACCACAGGCGCCATGTCCATACTGGTCCCCAGGTTGCGCTTGGCCAGAATCGCGTCGACCACGGCATCGGGCTCCAGCGCGCCGATCATCCGTGCGTCCGGATCGACCACCACGGCGACGTCGCCCGCGGCGGCGATCGCGCGCGCGACACGCGCATCGGCGGCGAGGCGGGCCGTCACGTCCTCCACGCGCGCCTCGCCCAGACGGATGGCCTCGGAGAACGCGACCGTCCTGCGTATGCAGGTTGGTTCGGCGATATCCGCCATAACCACCTGGCAGCCGACGCGATGCAGGCGCAGCGCGATACCGGTGGCGATGTCGCCGGCGCCCCTCACGTAAACAAGCATGGTATCTTCCTCTCAGTCCCTACAGCATAAGGTCCACGTAGCCCGCGTCTATACCCTCATCTTGCATGAGCCGCTCGAACGTCGGGCGCTCGGAGGGCTCCATGCGCCAGGCGAGGCCGCAGTCCGCGTTGATCTGCACGGGCAGCGGAATCAAGCGACCGGAAACCCCGCGCTCGGTGCACGCGCGCTCCGCATGGATGGCGTCATGTGTGCTATGAAACGTCGCCACGCAGCACGGTCGCGCCCTCATCGCGCGCTCCCCGCATCGTCCGAATCTTCTGCTGCCAGCTCGGACAACGCCGCCAGCGCCGCGTCGACCTCCTCTTGCGTGGTGTAGTAGCCAAACGAGAAGCGCACCGAGCCCGCATCCTGGGTACCCAGGGCGCGGTGCATCAGCGGCGCGCAGTGCAGCCCCGCGCGGGTGGCGATGTCATAGCGCCAGGCCAGGGCGTCCGCCAGCGCGGAGGACTCGCAGCCCTCCAGGTTGAGCGCGACGGTCGCCACGTGGTCGCAGGCATCGCTGCCGTAGACCGTGATGCCCGGGATTTGCGCCAGCCCCGCCACAAAGCGCGCACGCAGCGCGGCCAGACGCTTATGAATGGCATCGACCGTCTGGGCGCGGATAAAGGCAGCGCTCTGGGTAAGACCCGCCAGGCCGTGGCCGTTGAGCGTGCCTGCCTCCAGGTGCTCGGGCCACGCGACGGGCTGGTCCTTCTGGTCGGAGAACGCGCCCGTGCCTCCGTAGAGGAGCGGCTCGATGTCGATCCGCGGGTTGGCGATCAGGCCGCCCGTGCCCGTGGGACCCATCAGCGCCTTGCGACCGGTGAAGCACAGCACGTCCGCGCCCACGGCCTCCATGTTCACGGGATAGGCGCCCGCAGTCTGCGAGGCGTCCACCAGCAGCAGCGCGCCGGCTGCATGGGTGATGCGGGCGACGCGCTCGATATCCACCACGTCGCCCGTAAGATTGGACGCATGCGTGCAGCACACCAGCCGCGCGCCCTCGACAACACGTTCTAGCTGCTCATAGTCAAGCAGCCCGTCATCGTCCAGACCAACGATCGCAAGGTCGATGCCGCGCTGGCGCTCCAGCGCGTAGAGAGGACGAAGAACGGAGTTGTGCTCCATCACGGTGGTGACGACGCGGTCGCCGGCTCGCACCAAGCCGAAGATGGCGGTATTGAGCGCTTGGGTGGCGTTGGCGGCGAAGATCACGCGGTCCGGATGGGACGAGCCCAGAAGCGCGGCTATCTCAACGCGACAGCCGTACGCGCCGCGCGCGGCCATGAGATCGCGGGTGGAGGTGCCGCGCGACGAGCTGCCCAAACTGGTGAGCGCCTGCGACACGGCCTGCGCCACGCACGGCGGACGCATGAGCGAGGTGGCGGCGCAGTTGAGGTAGATCACAGCGAGACAACCCCTCCGGACAGCAGGATCTGCGAGATGGCATACAGGTTGGTGATGCCGCCCACGGCGAGCTTGTCCTTAAGGCCGTGGAAATCCAGGCAGGTGCCGCAGGTGAGGATCTCGCAGCCGCGGGCCTCGAGCTCGCGCAGGTCGTCGATAGAGGGAGAGCCCTCGCAGGTGACCTTGGCCCCGTCGTTGAAGAACACCATCTTGGCGGGCGGAACGTCGGCGTTAGCGAAGGCGTAGATGATGCCCTTGAGCAGGATGCGTCCCAACTCTTTGTCGCCGCGCCCCATGACGTCGTCGCCCACCGCGACCACCACGGGCGCGCCGTGGGCCACGGTCGCCAACGGGCTGGACTGCGTTGCGGGCAGGTCGCAGACGGCCTCGAACGCGGAGGCGCCTTCACCGGCAGAAGCGGAGTCCTCGGCGGGCGCCTCTCCCCCAGCGATGCGCACGGACCACTCGCCCGCGCCTTCCACAACCTCTACGGCGCGACCGCGGGACGCCGCCAGGCGCTTGAGATTCTCGACCGCGACCATCTCGTTGGCGAGCACCTCGAGCTCCTGGTCCGCCTGGCCCTGAGCGGCGAGCTGGTCCAGGGCCTTGGTGGCCAAGATCACGGGTTGCGGACAGGATTTGTTCCTTGCATCGATTTGCATGATGATTCTCCTTTCACGGCCGCGCTACGGCGGTCGCAGACGTGCTACGGTGTTGGCATGGGCGCCCCCGCGCCAACGTCATGCCAATGTACCCATCGAAATATCCGCTCTTGCATCAAGCGAACTAGGTGATATGCCATGCTCCATACCATACCGCTAGATCAACTGCTGGCGCCGCACCGCGGCGTTATATCGGTCATCGGCAGCGGCGGCAAATCAACGCTGCTCGCATGCGGCGGACGGGCGCTGGCAGATGCAGGGAGGCGCGTGGTGCTCGCGACCTCGACCCACATGTTCGTCCCCCAAGATATCCCGCTTGCAAGCGGTGAGTTGGAACTTGAAGCCATGCTCTCCAAGTGCAACCTAGTGTGCGTGGGCGAGGTGGAGCAGCGCACTGGCAAGCTCATCGCATCGGCGATCCCCTTCTCGCGGCTCGCGGGCATGGCGGACTACGTGCTAGTAGAGGCAGACGGCTCGCACCGCCTGCCGCTGAAGGCCCACGCCCCCCATGAGCCGGTGATCCCCGCCGCGAACGCCCGCACCATCCTCGTAGTCGGCGCCGGCGCCTTTGGCGAGACGGTTGAGACGGCGGTGCATCGACCGGAGATCTTCTGCCGCCTCACGGGCTGCTCGCCCCAAGATGCGGCGACACCGGAGCTGGTGGCGCGGGCCGTGGCTGCAGAAGGTCTGGTGGACGAGGACGACCTGGTGATTCTCAACCAGGTAGACCATATGGACCGGCCGAGCAGCCTGGATGCGTGCCATGATTTCGCGCGCGCCCTGGGCCGGGAGGTTCTGGCCGGAAGCATACGGTCCGGCGCCCTCGTCCACCTTGGCTAACGGCCTTGCTCGCTAGCCCCCCGATCACGCGCTGGTCGGCTGGTAGCGACCGCGCGCGACAGCGGGGGCGGGCGATGGCGACGCCGCTAGCGCGCCACGTAGCGACCGGGCTTGGAGCCCACGGGTTCGCCATCTCGCACCGCGAGCTCGCCGTTGATAAAGACCCACGCCGCGCGACCGGTGACGTCCATGCCCTCATAGGGCGTATAGTCCACCGCCTGGTGCTGGCCGGCGGCCGTAATGGTCCAAGCGGCGCGCGGATCCCAAACGCAGATATCCGCGTCAGCGCCCTCCGCCAGACGTCCCTTGCGCGGCCATAGGCCAAAGACCTTGGCGGGACCCTCGCTAAGCAGGCGGCACAGGCCCGCAGGACCCAACTGGTCACCCAGCGCCGTCGCCATCACGACGGGACGGTGCTCGATGCCGGGCCCGCCGTTGGGTATGCGGGTAAAGTCATCGCGCATGCGGTCTTTCTGCCCATGCAGGTTAAACGAGCAATGGTCCGTAGCGATGCTGTCGACTTCGCCGCCAAGCACGGCCTCGCACAGCGCGCGAGCATTCTCCGCGGAGCGCAGCGGCGGGCTCATGACGTACTTGGCGCCCGCAAAGCCGTCCTCGCCCTCTTCCAGATATCGCGTCTCGTCCATAACCAGATACTGAGGGCAGGTCTCCACGAAGATATTCTTCTGGCCGCGGGCACGGGCGGCGCGGACCGCCTCAAGCCCCAGCTTGGTTGACAGGTGCACCACGTTGACCGGTGCGTCGCCCGCCAGGTGCGCCAGGTAGAGCAAACGGCTCACGGCCTCGGCCTCCACCACGGGCGGACGAGAGATGGCATGACCCTCCGGCCCGGTGATGCCGCGCGCAAGGGTGCGCCGCTGCAATTCGTTAACAAGGTCGCCGTTCTCGCAGTGCACGCACAACACGCCGCCCAGGGGCTTCAGCGTCTCGAGGACCTCAAGGGTCTGCGCATCGTTCAGGCGAAGGTGGTCATAGGCGAAATAAGTCTTGAAGCTGGTGATACCCGCCTCGCGCATAGCGGGAAGCTCCGCGCGCGTCGCATCGCTCCAATCCGCGATTGCCATATGGAACGCGTAGTTGGCGGTACAGGTGCCATCCGCGCGGGAATGCCACTCGCGCAGGGCCTCGTCCAGCGTCATACCGCGGTCCTGTGTGGCATAGTCAACGATAGTGGTGGTGCCGCCGCACGCCGCAGCACGCGTTCCGGTCTCAAACGTATCCGCGGTCCAGTCCATACCGGTCCAGCACTGCAGGTGCGTATGGGCGTCGATAAAGCCCGGGAATACCCAGCAGCCCGCGGCATCGACCACCTGGTCGCCTTGCCCGGGCTCGATATTCGCGGCGATTTTCGCGATGCGGTCGCCCTCCAGCGCGACGTCTGCGCGGCGAAGGCCGTCCGGCTGCACGCAGGTTCCGCCCTTGATGATAATCATGAGGCACGTCCCTCCTTGGATTCACGTTCCAATACAACGGCGCCGGACAGCTGGGCGCGGGCGACGTCCAAATCGTCTGGCACGTCTATGTCCAGAAGCTCGATCTTACTCCCGGCGTCGACGATCTTTACAGGCAGTCCCTCCCTGCGCAAGATCGCGGACCCACCATCGGTGCCCACGAGCTTCATCGGATCGGAAAAGCAGCGCGCGGGAAACAGAACGGGGCTTCCGGGATGCCCTTTCCATCCCAAGCGGTGGATGTACTGGGGACCACGCCAAAAAGCCTCGGCCAAGCGCTCGAAGCTCTCGCGCGACACCAAGGGCTGGTCGCCAGGCAAAAACAGGCAGCCCTGCCAGTCCCTGCCAAGGCCCTCGCCAAGGCCTGCCCGCACGGAATCGCTTCGCTGCGGGCCGCAATGCAGAGCGAAGCGCGTCCCGTGCTGCTCCGCGACCATGGCGGCCGCCGGCCAGCGCGTCGACACCACCACGTCGTAGCAAGGCGGCACGGAATCTATAGTCGTCCCCAAGACGGTAGAGGCGCCCAGCTCCTCGAACAGCTTGTTAGACGGCTCGTCGCCGCCGGCAACCCCCAGGGCGGCGGCGAAACGCGACCCCGTTCCCGACGCCATGATGACGCAGCCCAAACGCCCCTTCGCTTCCCGTTGGTCTTCCACAGTGCCCCCTCGGACCGTCCTCGTCCAACAACCTCGTCCAAAACGCACGCGCCATAACGCCCAAAAGCGGAGCGCCCGCACACGGCAGCCGCCCCGCTTTCTAGAATACGTTAGTTATGCGCCAAGAATGGCGGTGCCGGTCTTGCCGGCAATGCCGTCAGCCGCCTTCTCAAGCAGCGTGATCAGCGCGCGACGACCGGGCTTGCTCTGCGCGAAGGCGCAGGCGGCCTGCACCTTGGGCAGCATGGAACCCGCGCCAAACTCGCCGGCGTCGGCGAGCTGGGTGGCCTCTTCGGGCGTCAGCGTATCGAGCCAGCGCTCGTGATCGGTGCCAAAGCCCACGGCGACCTTCTCCACCGCGGTCAGGATGACCAACTCGTCCGCATCCAGCTGCTCGGCGAGCTTCTCGGCGGCGAAGTCCTTATCGATGACGGCAGCGGCGCCCTTGAGGTGGTTGCCCTCGGTGGGCGTGACGGGAATGCCGCCGCCACCGCAGCAAACCACCACGTGGTCTTGGCGACCAGGGTCTGGATGGTATCGAGCTCGACGATCGAAACGGGCTTGGGGCTCGCGACAACGCGGCGATAGCCCTTCTTCTCGTCATGCATAAACTCGTAGCCGCGCGTAGCCTTGAGCTCATCGGCCTCGACCACGTTCATGAACGGGCCGATGGGCTTGGTGGGATTCTGGAACGCGGGATCGTCCGGGTCGACCTCGATCTGGGTGAGGACGGTGGACACGCCCTTCTCGACACCGCGGTTGAGAAGCTCCTCGCGCAGGGCGTTCTGCAGGTCGTAGCCAATGTAGCCCTGGCTCATGGCACCGTAGACGGACAGCGGCACCGGAACGTACTTCTCAGGATCGCTGCGGGTGAGCTCGGCCATGGCGTTGGCGATCATGCCCACCTGCGGGCCGTTTCCGTGGACGATGACGACCTCGTTGCCGGCGACGATGAGGTCCGCGATCGCTGCTGCGGTGCCGCGGACGGCCTCCATCTGCTCGGGGAGGTTCGAACCCAGGGCGTTACCGCCAAGGGCGACAACAATGCGCTTGCTCATGCCAACCGGTCCTTACTGCTGGTTCCAACGGGGAGTGGCGGCAGCTTCGAGGGCGCGCAGGGTCTCGACCGGGTTCTTGACCTTCTGCAGGAACATCATAGCGGCGATGGCGTAGGGCTTGTAGCTGGCCTCCTTGTACATACCGATGCGGTGATCCTCGAAGACGTCGGCCATGACCTCGCCGTTCTCGCAGGAGACGCCGGAGATGTCGGCGGGCAGCGGGTGCATGAAGATGGTGTCCTGGCCGTTAGCGGTGGTAGCCATGAGCTCGCGGGTGGAGACCCAGTCCTTATGGGTGGCGTTCTGGGCGAGCAGCTCCTTCTCGAGGGCTGCGATGCCCGCGTCGTCGCCGGCGGCGTACAGCTTGGTGCGCTGCTCCATGGCGGCAAACGGAGCCCAGGACTTGGGGATGACGATGTCGGCGCCCTCGAAGGCCTCGGCCATGGTGTTGACCTGCTTGAAGGTGGCGCCGGACTCGGCAGCGCAGGCCTTCGCCTTCTCGACGACCTCAGGCATCAGATCGTAGCCCTCGGGGTGCGCCAGGGTGACGTCCATGCCAAAGCGGGGCAGAAGCGAGATCAGCGACTGCGGGCAGGACAGCGGCTTGCCGTAGGAAGGAGAGTATGCCCAGGTAACGGCAACCTTCTTGCCCTTGAGGTTCTCAAGGCCGCCGAACTCCTCGATGAGGTAGAGCATGTCGGCAGAGGACTGCGTGGGGTGGTCGGAGTCGGACTGCAGGGAGATCAGCGTGGGACGATGGTCGAGAACGCCGTCGGCGTAGGCCTGCTGGACGGACTCGGAGACCTCGGCCATATAGGCGTCGCCGGCACCGATGTACATGTCGTCGCGGATACCGATGACGTCGGCCATGAAGGAAATCATGGTAGCGGTCTCACGAACGGTCTCGCCGTGGGCGATCTGGGACTTCTTCTCGTCCAGATCCTGGAGCTCGAGACCAAGCAGGTTGGAACCCTTGGAGAAGGAAAAGCGGGTACGGGTGGAGTTGTCGCGGAACAGCGAGACAGCCAGACCGGAGTCGAAGATGCGGCTGGAGATGTTACGCTCGCGCAGGTTGCGGATAGCGGCAGCGGTCTCGTAGAGGGCCTTCAGCTCATCGGTGGTCTTGTCCCAGGTGTGCAGGAAGTCGCTGTTGTACATACCGGAGTAGTCGAGGCCGGAGAGGGTCTCGAGGATCTCGTTGAAGTTCTTGGCCATGGTGGTGCTCCTTTTTCGCATCATGGATTCAACGTGCAACCGGATTTGGTCGCACGGCTAGCTACAAGCCAAAGGCCGCCGCGCGCCAGGCATTGGGAAGAGAGAGTGGGGCACGCGGCAGCCTGTGGTCACAAAGCGGTTGGTCACCGATTACTTGATGTCGTTATCGGTTGCGCCGGCACGGAAGACCGTGACGTCGCCGGTGGCACGGGACTCGTCGTAGAGGTTGACGGCTGCCGTGTAGAGGGCGGCGGCGGTCACCAGGTCCTGCTTGTAGGTAACCTCGTTGGGCGCATGGGCCTGGCTCTCTGCGCCCGGGCCGAAACCGACGCAGGGGATGCCGTAGCGACCCTGGATGGAGACGCAGTTGGTGGAGAAGGTCCACTTATCGATCAGCGGACGATGGCGCTTGTCCATGGACTGCTCGCAACCGATGCGCTCCTCGCCGAACAGGCCGTGGTGAGCGTCGGCGAGCGCCTGCACGTGGGCGGCGTTCTCGGCGTTGATCCACGTGGGGAAGTAGGACTCCGTCTCATAGACCTCGCCGGTCCAGCTGGGACGGTCGTACATGTACATGGAGACCTCGACGTCCTCGCCGTACTTCTTGCAAGCGGGCAGGTTGCGGATCTCGTCCAGGCAGGAGTCCCAGGTCTCGCCGGCGGTCATGCGGCGGTCGATGGAGATCGCGCAAGAATCGGCGACGGCGCAGCGGGACGGGCTGGTGTAGAAGATCTGGGAGACGGTGCAGGTGCCGCGACCCAGGAAACGGGCGTCCTCGTAGTGCTCGGGGTTGTACTTGGGGTCGAGCATCTTGACCAGGCCCTTGATGTCGGTGGACTCGTCGCAGCCGTTGTTGTTGAGGGCGCGGACGTCGGCGATGATGTCGGCCATCTTGTAGATAGCGTTGTCGCCGCGATCCGGAGCGGAACCGTGGCAGGAGACGCCGTGAACGTCGACGCGGATCTCCATGCGGCCGCGGTGTCCGCGATAGATGCCGCCGTCGGTGGGCTCGGTGGAAATGACGAACGCGATCTTCTCGCGAGCCTCCTCAACGGATGCGAAGTACTTGTTGCAGATGTACTGCCAGCACATGCCGTCGCAGTCCTCTTCCTGGACGGAGCCGACGACCATGATCTTGTAGCCCTCGGGGATGAGGTTCAGGTCCTTCATCATCTTGGCAGCGTAGGTAGCGGAAGCCATGCCGCCCTCCTGGTCGGAGCCGCCGCGGCCGTAGATGACCTCGTCGTCCTCATAGCCCTCGTAGGGGTCATGGGTCCAGTTCTCAATGTTGCCGATACCCACGGTATCGATGTGCGAGTCGATGGCGATGATCTTGTCGCCCTCGCCCATCCAGCCGATAACGTTGCCCAGGCCGTCGACCTCGACCTTGTCGAAGCCGAGCTTCTCCATCTCGGCCTTGATGCAGGCGACGACCTCGCCCTCCTCGCAGCTCTCGGACGGATGGCTGATCATAGCGCGCAGAAACGCGGTCATATCCTTGCCGTAATCCTGTGCCGCCTTCTTGATGCCCTCGAAGTCCAGTTCCTTAGCCATTGTGTATCTGTCCCTTCTTTCTAGAAGTTGAAACCATGTGGATTGTTCGCCCAAGCGCTCGCGGCTACTCGGCCGGATACGCGCCGTCCCACACGACCTTGCGGTAGTGCTCGGGATCGGTGTCGCCCTCGGTGGAGAACATGAGGACGTTGCTGGTCTTGTCCAGCCCGATCAGGTCGCGCAGCTCGGCATAGGAATCATCCGTCATGAGCGTGGAGATGAGGCCCGCGCCCACGGCTCCCGACTCGCCGGAGATGACGCGGGGATCGCCCTTCTCGGGTGCTCCCAGGATTCGCATGCCGCGTGCGGCGACCCAATCGGGGCAGGCCACAAAAGCGGTGACGTGGTTGCGCAGGATGTCCCAACCAAGCGTGTTGGGCTCGCCGCAGCACAGGCCGGCCATGATGGTGGGCATGTCGCCGGTCACGATGCGAGGCTCGCCATCTGCCGCGACAGCGCCCTTGTACAGGCATGCGGCGTTGGTGGCCTCCATAACCACGAACGTGGGGGGATTATCCGGATACAGGTTTGCGAAGTAGCCCACCACAGCGCCTGCCAGCGAGCCGACGCCGGCTTGCACGAACACATGGGTGGGACGGTTGATAGCGGCCTCGCGGAGCTGCTCCGCGGCCTCGGATGCCATGGTGCCGTAGCCTTCCATAATCCAGCTGGGGATCTTCTCATAGCCTTCCCAAGCGGTATCCTGGACGATGACGCCGCGCTCGCAGGCATCGGCCTCAGCGGCCGCCATACGGACGCACTCGTCGTAGTTGACCTCTTCGATGGTCACGGTCGCGCCCTCGGCGGCGATATTGTCGAAACGAGGCTTGGTGGAACCCTTGGGCATGTGCACGACGGCCTTCTGGCCCAGGCGCTTGGCAGCCCATGCGACGCCGCGGCCGTGGTTGCCATCGGTAGCGGTAAAGAAGGTTGCCTGGCCGAAGTCGCGGGCGAGTTCGTCGCTGGTGAGGTAGTCGTAGGTCATGTCGGAGACGTCGCGGCCGGTCTCGTCCGCGATGTAGCTAGCCATGGCGAAGGAGCCTCCCAGGACCTTGAACGCGTTCAGGCCGAAGCGATAGCTCTCGTCCTTGACGCACAGGTTGTTAAGGCCCAGGCGAGCAGCCAGATTGTCCAGGCGGGCGAGCGGGGTCACCGTGTACTGCGGGAAGCTCTTGTGGAAGGCACGGGCCTTCGCGACGTTATCAAGCGACATGATGCCGAGGTGGGCGTCGTCGCTCTTCTCCATGTGGTTGTCCGACCATTGAATCCTGTCAGCCATGCTTCTCTCCTAAGCTCTTTGCTGCCCAATGTTCAAATCTTTCATCTGGATACCAAACAATTTGTTTGTTGATAAGGTTTTATCACATCTAAGACTTATTGTACAGACTTTTTGTTTGGTTTCCTAATCGGTCGTTTTATGCCGATAAACGGTAGTTTTCGCATGTCACACCTATTGCATCGATAATGTGTCAACATATACCTTACAAATTGTTTGTTAGGAGTACTGAGGAGCGCCATGACCGACAACCAGATCGAGTTTTACAAAAGGCTCGCACACGGGCTCGCCCTGCAATTTGGACCCAATTGCGAGGTGGTGGTGCATGACTTAGAAACCAGCGACCTGGACCGCTCCATCGTTGCAATCGAAAACGGCCATGTGAGCGGGCGCAAGCTTGGCGATGGGCCCAGCCACGTGGTCCTCGAAGCACTGCAGGGAAACAAGAAGATGGAGGATCGCCAGCCCTACCTCACCAAGAGCTCGGACGGCAAGATCTTGAAATCAAGTACCATCTTCATCCGCAACGACGACGGCGACGCGGTGGGCGTACTTGCGATCAACTTCGACATCACCCTTATGAAGGCATTCGAGAGTACGCTGTGGACCTTCATCGGTGAAGAGAAATCCAAGCATGTGGACCCCGAACCCATCACCCGCAACGTCGGCGACCTGCTCGATGACCTGTTCCGTGAATGCGAACACGTGGTGGGCAAGCCCGCCGCGCTCATGACCAAGGACGAGCGCATCCGCGCCATCGGCTACCTCGATCGTCGCGGCGCCTTCCTCATCTCCAAATCAGGCGAGAAGGCGTGCGAGTTCTTCGGCGTTTCCAAATACAGCTTCTACAGCTACCTCAACGAGGCCAAGGCGGCGGCGCAAGACGCTAGGGAATAACGCCTTCACCGACCAGACGGCGGATCGCGGACGTGCGCGAGACCAGTCAATCGACAACAACGGCGGTCGGCCCCGGTAGATATACGTCGGGGCCGGCCGCCGTAATTATGCCCCGCTTGTCCGCCTGGGCCCCCAGCCACAAGCCGGGTGCCCAAGTGGACCGTAAGCGTCGGCGCGATGTACCTTTGGGCCCCCATCCCCATATTCGGTTCCCAACGGGACATATCGGAGATGAAAAACGTACGTCCCGGCCCCCATCCCAACGTTGGGTGCCGGGGCGTACGTTTGACAATGTTGCAAGGTCCTTCCGGGCACCAAGTTTCAACCTGGAAGCCCAAACGGACTTCCGGGCGCATGCCAAAACTGCGCCCCGGTCCCCAACGCAAGATTGGGGACCGGGGCGCACCTAAAGGAGCCGCGCCGATGCCGGCAGCGGATGATGAAAGACGAAAAAACCGGCCACGTCTCTCAAGCGAGCGGGACAGCGAGGCAGGTCACAGGCTCGCCGCGCCGATCGCCCCGGCGAAACGCGCCTGCGGGCAGGTGTCTACCGTGGAATCCAGATGCGCGGCGAGACGCTCGACAACGTACTCGTTTTCGCAGAGTCCGCCCGTGAGGACATAGGGAGCACCGGGTACCTGCCTCACCAAGGCCGCCACGCGCGTCACCACCGACTCGATGATTCCCGCCGCGATATTCTCGCGAGGCTCGCCCCTACCTACCAAGCCGATGATCTCCGACTCAGCGAACACCGTGCACATGCTCGAGATCTTGACTGGCTCGCCCCCGCGCGCCAGATGCGAGAGCTCCGCCTGCGAAACACCCAGGCGGTCCGCCATGACCTCGAGAAACCGTCCCGTGCCGGCGGCGCACTTATCGTTCATCGCGAACTTCGCCACCTTGCCGCCGCGCAGCCTGATCACCTTAGTGTCCTGTCCGCCAATATCCACCACCACGCCATCGGGTCCAAAGAGCGAAGCTGCTCCGGCACCGTGGCACGTAATCTCGGTAACAACGCTGTCCGCAAACGGCACGGCTATTCGCCCGTATCCGGTCGCCACGCAACGCGCGCCCTCATCCGCGGGATCATAGCCGGCCTCAACAAGGGAAGCCCGCAAGCGCTCCGCAGCGTCCACGCTCGAATACCCCGTGGGCATAACAAGCGTATGGACGAGAAGCCCCTCTTCATCCACAACGGCAGCCTTGGCCGCCGTCGATCCTATATCGATTCCTATGCGGTATCCCATGATTCCCCCATCACGCCAGCGGGCTGATTGCGAAGCTCAAGATAAAGGTCCCCCGGATACCCGATAACCACCCGAACCCAAGGGCATGGAGTACCGGCACGCATGCATGCCATTGAGTTCGGGCGATGATCGGAAATCCAAGGGACCCCTTGCCAAGAAAAGTTAGATCATCTCGAGGAACGCCTCGATGCGGGTGGTAAGCTGGCCCGCGTCCTCATTGGCGTAGTCAGTGGTGATATGCATGCACGGGATGCCCGCCTCCTCGGCCGCCTTCTCGACGGTAAAGGACTCCATCTCGTAGCACGTGCAGAACTGCAGCGAGCAGTCGATAATGCCGTCGGCGTGCAGGTCGCGCGCCATGCGGACGATATCGGCCATGCGGCCGTCATTAGGAGTGAAGATGGCGCAGTTGATGCCGAAGTAGCGCTCGGCGATGGCGTCGAGCATCTCGTCCACGGTCTGCCCGTCCTCGCGGACCAGATCCTTGTAGTAGCGAGATCCCGTACAGGTCTCTTCGCCCACGACCACGCCGCCGGCCTTCTCGATGATGTTGAGGAGCTTCCAGTTGGGCACGGCCATGGGGGTGCCGGTGTAAAGGATTCGCTTGGCGCCCTTGGGTGCCACGCCCTCGCCGGCGACGACGCGTGCCTCGCATTCCTCTGCCATCGCGTTGATGGCGCCGGTGAGACGGGGAGCATCGTCCATGAAGGCGGCCTGGACGGTCAGAAGCGAATCAAGGCCGGAGATGGGCACGGGATCGGCGGCGCGGGTGGCGGACAGGCGCTGCAAGGCGCGGCGCTTCTCGTTCGCCACATGGATGGCATCGCGCAGCGACTCGGCCGTGATCTTTCGGCCGCACTCGTCCTCGATCTTGGCCGCAAGCTTCTTGACTGCCGCCTTCCACATCTCAAGCGTCTCGTCGGTATGGACGTTGGGAATGTCAACCACGTACATGTTCTTCTGCGTGGAGAAGAACTCATACGCCTTCTTCTTGCCGTCGCAGGTGTTCTCGCCAACCACCAAATCGCTCGCCTCGATGTAGGGGCAGACCTCGCCAAGCTTGAAGCCGGCAAAGCTTTTGATGAGCGGACAGGTGTTGCGCGGAAGGTGCTCTTCAACCTTGCCGGTCGCCCAGTCGGCGCCAGAGCACAGGCCGACGGGGATGCCGCCCGCGGCAAGGACGATCTCCTCGGGCACGTACAGGCAGAACGAACCGATAATCTTGGTCGCCTCGCCCGCCTCCTTTTTATCGAGCATCTCCTTGATGCGACCGGAATGGATGTTCGAGGCAACGAAGTCCAGATAGGAAGTGGACGAGGGGCGGTTCTCCTGAGACAGGAACATCTCGCCGTACATCTGGCCCACGGCTCCCAGCAACATGTCATGGTCCGCAAGGTTCATTCCCAGGCCATCCCACATCGCGTGGTAATCGGGCTCCTGGGGAGACGCCACCTGGCTCTCGTTCTCTGACATTGTCGTTCTCCTTTTTCCATGTTCCCTTGATCGGACGCAATGTCCCCGGCAGCGCGGTAGCAAGCGCGGCTTCATTGGCCCATGCGAGCCGGGGGCACGCCGCCCGCGATTGACTATTTCCTGCTGTACGGTGTGTTTTTAAGCGGCAGGTCGAACTCGGGCTTGCCCGTGAACGCGCGATAGGCGTTGCGGACCGCCGGGGCGGTGGGGATGGTCGCGATCTCGCCGATTCCCTTGCCACCGTAGGCGACGGGGAGCAGCTCGTCTTTCTCCACGTAGATGGCATGGATGTTTGGGATATCCGTCGAGCGGAGCAGCCCCAAGGTGCCGAACTTCACGTCGGGCACGCAATCCTTTGTGGGCAGATCCTCCGTAAGCGCGTAGCCCATGCCCATGAGCACGCCGCCCTCGATCTGACCCTGGATCGCGATGGGGTTGACCACCTTGCCCGAATCATGCGCGGCGTAGACCTCTGACACGCGCCCTTCCTCGTCCAAAACCACCACATGCGTGGCGAAGCCGTAGCACACGTGGCTCTTGGGATGGGGCACGTCTGCACCCAGCTTATCCGTGGGCTCGAAGTAGACGTAGCCGAACTCACACCCCTCGAGCGCCGCCAGTGCGGACACGGGATCTGCCGGATAAACACCCTGGCCGACGCGCAACGCAGCCCCGGCCCCCTCATACGGCGTTCCGTCGTCGTACTCGATCTTCACTCCGTCGCCGTGGGCGGAAACGCGACAGGCGGGCGCGGGCTTACCGGCCTCTATGTCGAGCATGGCATCGCGAAGCAGGAAGGCGGCGCCGCGGACCGCCTCGCCGGTGATGACGGTCTGGCGCGAACCGGACGTGGTGCCGGAGTCGGGAGCCGCCTCGGTGGAGCACTCGCCGTTGACGATGCAGCGCTTGGGCAGCCCGCACGCCTCGGCGACGTCTTGCAGGAAGACCGTGTTGCAGCCCTGGCCGATGTCGGACGTGGCGGCGTACACCACGGCCCGGCCGCCCTCGACGCGGATGTTGCAACGGCCCTTGTCGGGCAGGCCGACGCCGACGCCGGCATTCTTCATAGCGCAGGCGATGCCCGCCCGACCGGGATTGGCCTCGAACGCCGGACGAACCGCCTCGAGGGTCTCCTTAAGGGCGGTGGAGCAATCGGCGATCTGGCCGTTGGGCAGCTCCGCCCCGGGCTCGATTGCGTTGCAGTAGCGGATCTCCCACGGCGAGATGCCAACCTTCTCGGCAAGCTCGTCAATCATGGACTCGAGTGCGAACTCGGACTGGCAGACGCCGAAACCGCGGAAGGCGCCGGCAGGCGGGTTGTTGGTGTAATAGCCGATACCCAAGATATCGGTGTTCTGATACTTGTAGGGACCCACCGAATGGGTGCAGGCGCGCTCCAGGACGGGACCGCACAGCGATGCGTAGGCTCCGGTGTCGAAGCTGATCTCGCATTCCATGCCGGTGAAGATACCCTCTTCGTCGCACGCGAGGATGAAGTAGCCATCCATGGCGTGGCGCTTGGGATGGAAGTTGATGGACTCTTGGCGGGTGAGCTTGGCCTTGACGGGGCGGTTGAAATGAAGCGCCGCGAGCGCGGCCAGATGCTGAACGGACACGTCCTCTTTGCCGCCAAAGCCGCCGCCCACGAGCATGGTCTCGACCACCACGCGCTCGGGGGTCTCGTCCCAACCGAGCATGTGGGCAATCTCCTTGCGGGAGTCATAAGCGCCCTGGTCAGTCGATTGCACCTTGACGCCGTCTTTGTAGGGATACGCGACGGCGCACTCGGGCTCGAGGAACGCGTGCTCGGTCGCGGGCGTGGAGAAATGCCCCTTCACCACATACGGCGAGGTCGCGATCGCCTCGGCAGCATCTCCGCGAACCACATGGCGGCGCTGGCAGATGTTGTCCTTCAAGGTGACCTCGTTGCCAAAGGCGATATAGGTTTCCGGATGGACCAGCGGGGCACCCGGATGGGCGGCTTCTGCCATATCGCGCACGGGCTCGAGCACCTCGTACTCGACCTTGATGAGCTTCTTGGCCTTCTCGAGCGCCGCCTCGTCTTCGGCGACCACAAGCGCCAGAGCATCGCCCACGCAGCGGGTGATGTCGCCCTCGGCGATGAGGACGTCCCAGTCGTACATGAGGTGACCAACCTTGTTGACGGGAACGTCGCAAGCGCGAAGCACGCCCAGAACCCCCGGCAGGGCCTCTGCCTTAGCGGTATCGATGGAGAGTACTCGCGCACGCGGGTATTTGGAACGAACTGCGCTGGCATAGGCCATGCCGGCGTGGTCGCACTCATCGATATCGTCCGGATACTTGCCATACCCTAAAACCTTGGCGCGAACGTCGGTACGGAAGGCGCGCTTGCCCACACCGTAGTCATCGCCGCGCTCGAGGTCCTCATCAATAGCGGCGTCGCCGCGCAGCACGGCAGCCGCCAGCGAGATGCCCTCGATGATCTTCTTATAGCCGGTGCAGCGGCACACGTTGCCGCGGATGGCGAACTTGATATCGTCCTCCGTGGGATTAGGGTTATGGGCGATGAGGGCAGAGCCCGCCATCACCATGCCGGGGATGCAAAAACCGCACTGCACGGCTCCCACGGCGCCGAAGGCATAGACAAACGCCTCTTGGACCTCATGGGGCAGACCCTCGACGGTGACGATATCGCGCCCCGCGGCGAGCTTGGTGGTCAGCACGCATGCCTTGGTCGCCACCCCGTCGACGTGGATGGTACAGGTTCCGCACGCGCCCTCCGAGCAGCCATCCTTGGCGGAGTGGATATGCAGGTCGTCGCGCAGGTAGCGCAGAAGCGGCTTGTTCTCGCTCGTGGTGCGCTCTACACCGTTGACGGTAAAGGTATATTCAGCAGCCATGTCTTTATTTCCTCCCCTACTCGCTCGCCATAATGCCGAGAGCGTCATGGATAACGCCGCGGGGGCAGCTGACGGCGCACATGCCGCAGCAGATGCACAGCTTGGGATCGATCTTGGCCACGCCGTCCACCACCTTGATGGCGCCGGCGGGGCACTTCTTCTCGCACATGCCGCACGCGATGCAGCTAGTGGTGCAAATCTTGCGCGCGACGGGGCCCTTGTCGGTATTTGAGCAGCGCACGGTTATGGTTTGCCCAACGGGAATCATCTGGATGATGTCGCGCGGGCATGCGCTGGCGCACAGGCCGCAGCCCGTGCACTTGGAACGGTCGACAACGGCGACGCCGTCCACCATGGAGACGGCACCGCGCGGACAAGCTGCCACGCAGGCTTCGCAGCCAACGCAGCGACGGTCGCATGGCGCGGCGGCGCCGGCGGCTTCGCAACCGCCGGCGCACGCGACATGCGCGACAAGGGTGGTACGCGCACGCTTCATACATTACCTCGCAAGCAGATAGGAATAATCATCGCGAACCGCCACGATGGTGCGGCGCACGGTCTCGGGAACGCCGCAGGAAGCGTCGTCCACGTCCACAACATGGGTCTCGCCGGACAGGCGAACGGAGAACTTGCCGTCCTCGAGCAGCAGGAAGCCGTCGTTCTCGCTGTCGAGCATGTCGTCGCCGCTCCAGAACAGGGTCAGCTTGTCCTTGTAGGGGCGACCGTTCTCATAGGGGCAGAACACGGCGCAGTTGCCGCACTCGTTGCACATGCCGTCGACGTGAACAACCTGATGCTTGTCCAGGCCGGGCACCTCGATGGCGACGTTGGCGCGGTTGGGGCAGACGTCGCAGCAGACCTCGCAGACCGCCGCGCAGCCCAGGCAGCGGGTGCCACCGCAGGAGCCGCTGCAGACATTGCCCTTCTTGGCGATGCTGGCGGCAACATCGAGCTGCTCGTTCTCGTCCACATGGGCGTTAAAGTCCACGCCTGCGATCGCGCGCGCGACCTCGGCGGCATCGGCGATGGCCTCGACGACGGTCGCGGGACCACGGCGGCAATCGCCAGCGGCCCACAGGCCATCGACACCGGTTGCGATGCCGGCGGGACGGCAGCGGCGGTCGAGCTCGACGCCGGCGCCCTGGTACAGGGAGGCGTCGATGCGCTCGCCGACGGCGCAGATGACGGTGGAGGCGGGAACCTCGACGACCTCGCCGGTGGCCTCGGGGGCGCGGCGGCCGGAGGCATCGGGCGCGCCGAGCTTCATGACGTCGCAGGTAAGGACGCCGTTGTCAACGGACTTGGGAGCGCGCAGCTCGAGGAACTCGACGCCATCGGCCAGCGCGAACTCCAGCTCCTCCTCGTCCGCGGGCATCTGGGCCTTGGTGCGACGATAGACCAATCGAACGTTCTTCACGCCGGCGATGCGCTTAGCGGCGCGCGCAGCATCCATAGCGGTGTTGCCTGCGCCGATAACGACGACGTCGGCACCAAGGCTCAGGGTGTCGGGAGCCTTCTTGGCCGCTTCGAGGAACTCCAGGACGTCCATCTCGTTGCCCTCTCCCAGGCCGGCGGAACCGGGCATCCAGGCACCGGTAGCGACGACGATGTCGGTGAAGCCATGGGCGCGCAGCTCCTCGATGGAGTTGACGCGGGTGTTCACATGGATGTCGACGCCGTAGGCGCGGCAGAGAGCCACGTCGTTATCGATATCGCCAGACGGAATACGGAACTCGGGGATGACATGGCGAACGATGCCGCCGAGGTTGTCTTTGGCCTCGAAGATCGTGGTGGGAACGCCAGCTCGGGTCAGGAAGAACGCGGTGGCGAGGCCGGCTGGGCCGCCGCCGATGACTGTGACCCTCTTGGAATCGGAGGCGGCGATGGGCTGAGCCTTCAACTGCGGAAGCACCGCTGCGAACGCCTCGTGGGCCGCCTTGAGCTTGGAGTCGCGGATCTGGGCGCCCTCGGGCTCGTAGAACGCGCGCTCGCAGACGCGACCGCAGGGATGCGGGCAGATGGTGCCGGTGATGTGCGGAAGGGCGTTGCGCTCGATAATGATCTTGAAGGCGTCCTCGAAACGACCCTCCTCGACGGCGGCGAGGTAGGCAGGGATATCCTGGCTGATGGGGCAGCCGGTACGGCAGGGAGCCGTAAAGCAATCCATCAGGGGCACGTCGCCGGGAACCTTGCGGTCGGGGCTCTTGCGCAGCGGGTTACGGTAGAGTTTGCTTGCCAGGGCGTCTGCCTGAATCTTCTCGACCGCGTCGAGCGAAACGCCGGCAAACGGTTTGCCGTCAAGGTCGTCGAACTCGTTCGCGATTTGAGACATGCGCTCATATCCACCGGGTTTGAGGACATCGGTCGCCATGGTGATGGGCCAGATGCCCGCATCGTACAGAGAACGGATGTTATGGATGGTCGCACCGCCGGAATAGGAGATGCGCAAGTGACCGCCAAACTGCTCGGTCACGCGGCGAGCAACCTCGATGGTCAGCGAGAACAGCGTTCGGCCGGACATATACATCTCGGTGCTGGGGAGCTCCCCACGGGTCACGTCGACAGGGAAGGTGTTGGTCAGCTTGATGCCGAACTCCAGGCCGCGCTCATCGCAGATGGCCTGCAGGCGCTCGAACATGGGAACGGCGTCGGCCCACTGGAGGTCCTCGAGGAAGTGCTTGTCATCGAACGCGATGTAATCGAATCCCAAATCGTCCATGCGCTTGCGGGCAAACTCGTAACCCAAAAGCGTGGGGTTGCACTTTATGTAGGTGTTGAGGCCCTTCTCGGTGATGAGGTAGCTCGCGATGCGCTCGATCTCCTTGGGCGGGCAGCCATGAAGCGTGGACTCGGTAATGGAGTTGGAGACGCGCGCGGGGATGGAATCGATGAATGCGGCGTCAACGTTCTTGAAGCGGAACAGGTTCTGGTGGGCCCAGGAGATGCACTCCTTCCAGACCTCGGACCCGGACGCGTCCTTCATGCCCTCGATGTAGGCATCGACCTTAGGGGACTTGATGCCCTCGAGGTCGTAGCCGACGGACATGTTGAATACGAAGCCGTCTGCGGAACCCAAACCGTACTCGCGGGCGATAAGATGGCATGCCACCCACGCCTTGACGTACTCGGCATAGGCCTGCGGAACGGTGAGCTCGGTGGACCACTCGCAGTTGTAGTACTCGTCCTGAGCCAAAATGCAGGGTTTGTTCACGCAGGCGGAAAGCTCGGCGCCATCCATGATCTGGACGGTCTTGAGCTCGAAGAAACGCGAGCCCGCAACGTAGGCGGCGACGATGTTCTGGGCAAGCTGGGTGTTGGGGCCGGCAGCCGGGCCAAAGGGGGTCTCGATCTTCTCATCGTAGATGGGAAGGGCGCCGTTCGGATTGGCGGTGACGATCTTGCGAACGCCGAAGATGGAGCCCTTCTGCTCGTGCTCGGACAAGATCCAATCCATCAGGTGGTCAAAACCGATGGGGCGCATGATATCGCTCATGATGATTCTCCTCTTGACGGTCTGGTGGGACGAAGACAGGCGATTCCCCACCCCGCTCGCGTTGCAAAAGTAATGGTGGAGCCGTTTAGTAGACGCGCTCGTTGAGCGTGCCCCAAAGCCTCTTGGACTGCTCGAGGGTCCACGCGTTGATTCGCTCCTCGTCCAGACCCACGAACTCGCGATCCTTGTAGAGGACGCGGCCGTTGATGATAGTGGTGCGGCAGTTCTTGCCCATCATGCCGAAGAGCATGTGGCCGTCGATGTTCTCGTCCGAGAACGGGGTGAAAGGTTTGTAGTCCATCACGATCACGTCGGCGGCGGCGCCGGGCTTGAGGGCGCCCACCTCGCGCTTGAAGTACTTGCTCGCCATCTGCGCGTTGTTCTTGAACAGCATGGTCATGGCCTCGCCCCAACCCACGTTGGGCATGGCGGCGTTATGGCGCTGGATGATGAGGAACACTTTGAGGCTCTCGAGCATGTCGTGCGTGTAGGCATCGGTGCCCATGCAGACGGGGATGCCGCGACGGAAGAACTCGAGCACCGGAGCGCAGCCCACGGCATTGCCCATGTTGGACTCGGGGTTATTGACCAGCCAGGTGCCGGTCTCTTTGATGATATCCATCTCGGCGGGGGTCACGTGGATGGCATGGCCGAGCATGGTGTCGGGGCCTAGCAGGTTGTGCTGCAGCAGGCGCTCGACCGGGCTGATGCCGCCACGGTTCTGACGGGAATCCCAAACGTCGTTCATGCCCTCGCATACATGGATGTGGAAGCCGGTGAGGCCGTTGTTCGCCTCGGCCATCTTATCCATGGTCTCATCCGACAGGGTAAAGGTGGCGTGTCCGCCGAACATGGCGGCGATCATGCCGGAATCCTGCTTGGCTGCCCACTGCGCGAACTCGGCATTCTCGCGGATCGCCTGGTCGCACTTCTCCTGGCCGTCACGATCGGAAACCTCGTAGCACAGGCAGGAGCGGATGCCCACCTCCTCGACCACGTCCTTAATGGCGAAGAGCGACCCCGGGACCTCGGCATAGGAGGCATGATGGTCGAAGATGGTGGTCACGCCGTCGCGGATGGAATCGAGCGCGGTTGCGTAAGCGCTGGCGCGCGTGGCATCCAGATCGAGGTTGCGGTCGATCTTCCACCACTGCATCTCAAGGTTGTCGAGGAAGTTCTTGGGGTCGCAGCCCTTGATGGAAAGACCGCGGGCAAGCCCGGAGTAGATATGGGTGTGGGCGTTGACCAGGCCGGGCATGATGACGCCGCCCTGGGCGTCGACGTACTCGGCGTCCGGATACTGGGCCTTCAGGTCCGCCTCGTTTCCCACCGCGAGGATCTTATCGCCATCGATGGCGACCGCTCCGGCCTCGAAGTAGGGGTTGTTCTCGTCGCGGGTGATGACGCGACCGTTTCCGACAAGCAGCATTCGCGTGCTCCTCTCTTTGTCGGAAGCGGGGTTTAACACCTCTTTGCTATCTCCCGGCCCCCGCTTCGCGGGCGTCGGATCAACGCGGCCGGCTTTCCGCCGGGAACGGGCACCTCCCCCGTAACCGCGCGTGATGACTATTCGATACGACCCTGCTTAGCAGCGTCGCCAGACGCGACCGCCTTATCAAGGCGCTCGGTTTCCTCCTGGCCATCCGGCCTCAAATCGATGACGTCGGGGCGAGGCTCCGGCGGCAAGATGTTGTTGAGGACGATCGCCATGATCGCGCAGGGCGTGATGGCGGAAGTTCCAAAGATGGTCGCGATCCAAGCCGGCATTCCGGGGCCCGCGAGAGAGCCGCTTACCTGGGCGATGCCGAGGCCGAATGCGACCGAGACGCCAAATACGGTGCAGGCGCGCGGAGTCAGGCCATCCTTCACCAGGATGCGGATGCCGTTCAGCGTGATGGTTCCGAAAACGCTGATGGTCGCGCCGCCGATGACCGGCTGGGGGATCATGGTTAGAACCGCGGACAGCTTGGGCACCAGACCGGCCGCGAGAAAGATGAACGCAGCGCCGGCGAAGACCCAGCGGTTGATGACGCGGTTAGAGACGATGATGCCGACGTTCTGTCCGAATGCAGAGGTGGGCATACCGCCAAACACGGACGAGATCATGCTCACCAGACCCTGGGCCTTGAGGGCGCCGCCGATCTCATGCTCGGTGGGCATGCGGCTCATGCTGCCCATGGTAGAGGCGGAAAGGTCGCCGATCAGCTGAACATTGACCATGATGTAGACGACGGCGAGCGTAAGGCATGCTGCGATATCGAACTCGATATCGAACGGGAACAGCTTGGGGAGGGAGAACCATCCTGCCTCGGCGACTCCCGAGGGGTCGACCATGCCGAAAGGAATGGAAACCAACACACCGATAACGATTCCGAAGAAAATGGCTCCCAGCTTGACTGTTCCTCGTCCAAAGTTGGTAAGACTGAAAACCACCGCGAAAGTAATGAGGCCGACGATCCAGTTCTCAATGCCACCGAACCCCGGGGTGCCCTCTCCGCCCGCCATATACCGGATAGCCGTGGGATACAGGCTCACGCCGATGGTGAAGATCACCGTACCGGTCACGAGCGGCGGAAACAGGAACTTGACCTTTGAGTAGAACGTACCAAATGCGATCGCGACGGCTCCACCGACAAGCTCGGCGCCAAGAAGGGACGAAAAGCCAAACTCGATGCCGACCGCCTGGAAGGCGGGAAGGAATGCGAACGAGACGCCGGTGAGAATGGGCAGGCCGGATCCTATGCGGCCGAACAGCGGGAACTGCTGAAGCAGCGAGTCGATGGCAGACAAGATGAGGGCGACCTGGATGATGGCGGTTTTCTGCTCCTCGCCAAACTCGCACATGGTGGCGATGATGAGAGCGGGCGTGATAACACCGGCGAACGAAGCCAGAACATGCTGCAGCGAGCAGGGAATCAAGTCCTTGACGGGCGGCATGCCCGCGCGCTCGAACAATGTGGCCGAGAGGCCTTTTGATATTGTGCTCGGAGTCGCCATGCTCTTGGAGCCCTCGCTCTCTTTCTTGCTCTGCGAGAATTAGTTACAAGAATTTTTTATCATGTTAACAGTCTTTATGGAACAAGACTTCCGTAAACGTAATAGTGCCATACAAAAATTTTTTTTGGCATTCTATTTGTAATAGCTGGGCTTTCCTCCGCCCACTGGCATTCCAACGCCAACCATGCCAATCGGTGAACGGTCATTATGTCCATACGAATGGCCTATCCAGCGAATATTCAAGCTCTTTACTTAGATTTCCAGCGTCTATTGCACCCTGTTTCCCACTACGCCCAATAACGTCACATGAAGTGCAAGCAAAAGCTTGTCCCCATCCGTCTTCAACGCAGTATTCGCCTATCCAGACATTTTGTTATGGTCATAACTTGCAATTTTTTTATTATCTGTTACCTGAGTTATTTTGTATCAGAATCACAGATTGTTGAATACCGGTGCGACTCCCACAATAGCGCACATCCTTATCTCCATATGGTTTACGTTGCATTTTCCCGGTCATCCCGGTTTCATCCTTATTTCTTATGGTCATTATCTTGAATATCGACATTCCGTTATTCACACAATGGCTCAAGATCGTTTATATGGACACGCAACGTACGCGCAGGCGTGTGAGAGCCAAACGTCCCTCCACCCCGCACCCCACAATCCACCAACCACGCGCTGGCGCGTTTAAGCATTAAAAAAGCTCCCCCGCGGCTGCGGGAGAGCTTTCTTGAGGCTTCGTATGAGGTTGGCGATTAATCCTCGGAGTCATCCTCGGGAACAATAAGGTTGAGGACGAAGCAGACGATGAACGCGACCACCAACGAGCTGCCGAAGATGTTCTGGGCAAGCTGCGGCATGAACTGCAGAATGGTGGGGGCGCCGGCGATACCCACGCCGAGAGCCAGAGAGATACCGACAATCATACGGTTGCGGTAGTTGAGCGGCTGCTCGGAAATGAGCTGGATACCGGACAGGGTGATGGCCGCGAAGACCGTGATGGTGGCGCCGCCCAGCACGGGCTGGGGCACGGTAGCGATGAGCGACATGAGCTTGGGGCAGAAGCCGGCGAGCAGCATGATGCCGGACACGATGACGAACACGCGCTTGGCAACAACCTTGGTGGTGCAGATGAGGCCGACGTTCTGGCTGAAGGGATCGGTGGGCAGGCCGCCGATGAGGGCGCCGATCATGCCGCAGATGCCCTGGCCCTTGATGGCGCCGCCGAGCTCGGTGTCTTTAGCGTCGCGACCGAAGCCGCCCATAGTGGTGGAGGACACGTCGCCGATGGTCTGGACCGCCTGGACGATGTACATGAGGATCATCATGATGATCGCATCTGGGTGGAATTCGAGACCGAAGTGCAGCGGGATGGGTGCAGACACGATCGCGGCGTCCGCCACGGGGGCGAAGTCGATGATGCCGCCCATGATGAGCGCGACCACGTAGCCCACGCCCACGCCGATAATCATGCCGGACACCTTGATGTAGCCCTTGCCAAACAGGCTGCACGCCAGCGTGACGGCCAGGGTGACAAGCGCGAGAATCCAGAACTCGGGCGAGCCGAAGGTGCGGGCAGCCTGCGCGGCCGAACCGCCACCGAAGTAGTTGATCGCCGTGTTGTAGAGAGAAAGACCGATGGCAAGAACGACCGTACCGCACACGATGGGCGGGAAGAACTTGCGGATCTTGCCGATAAACATGCCGATGAAGATCGATGCGAACGCCGCGACCAGCTGCGCACCAAAGATCGCCGAGATGCCGTACTGCATACCGATGGTGGTCAAGATAGGCATGTAGGCGAACGCCACGCCCATGACGGTGGGCAGACCCATGCCGAACCCAAATACCGGGAACAGCTGAATCAACGTAGTGAGACCGCCGATAATCATTGCAGACTGCATGAGCATGGTCTGGTCGGCGGCGGATAGGCCGCACGTGCCAGCGATCAACATGGGCGGGGTGATGTTGCCCACCAGCATGGCGAGCACGTGCTGCATCGCCTGCGGGAAGGCCTCGCCTAATGACGGCTTGCCATCGAGCTTAAACAGTTCGCCTTTTTCTTGTACTTGCTTAGAGGCCATACTGTCTCCTTTCCGGACCCGCGCCAGCTGTGGCCGCGGGCGAACACGCACGAGTCGATTTCCCCCTCAACTACGTGTCGCAGTTATCCTCTGACCAGAAACTTTAGTGGAAAGAAGTATTCATATCAATAATAATTTATTACAGACTTTATTTGTTTCTTCATCCATCTTTGCTTTATTGCAGGTAAACATTGCCGATTTATTTCATAGGCCATGACGGGTTTCTTTTTGAACACCGTTCATTTCTTCATAGCTACCGTTTATGACGATAATACAGATGTCCATTATCATAAGTTGGCCACTTGGTCGCATACCGCTTGCCCCCTATTGGCGGCCTGTCACACATCTGCAAATAAACTACCGCCTGAATTCGATAAAATGTTATTGAAACTCATTTGCCAACTTACGATTTTTATCGCACTCACAATTAAGCGAGGCAACGCATGAACCCCACCGTCCAGAGCTATGTACCGTTTGTTGACTTTCTCGAGGCCGTTCTTGGTAAAAACAGCGAAATCGTCCTGCACGACTTCTCTGATCCCGACCATTCTGTAGTTGATATTCGCAACGGTGATGTATCTGGACGAAAAGTCGGATCGCCGGCTACCGACCTTGCCCTGAAAATCCTCAACGAATCCGCTCGCGGCAACGACCAATATGCCGACCAGCACCACATCACCGAATACGTCAGCCATAGCTCCAGCATGAAGCAGCTTCGCTCTGCTTCGTACCTTATCCGCGAGAACGGCTTGATTGTGGGAATGCTCTGCGTCAACACAGACGTTGGCCCCTTCAACCAGCTCGCCGCCGTGGCGCAGCAACTCTCCGGGTTCTACATGCCCGCGCAGCGCCCCGCAAGCGAAGACGGCGATTCTCACGCCCTTGAAGTCGAGAGCCTCACCGACTCTACCCAAGACCTTATCGTCAGCGCCATCTCGCGCATCACCACGCCGCGCGGCATCTCCCCCGATAAGCTGAGCCAGAGCGATCGCGTGGAAATCATTCGCGATCTCAACAACAACGGCATGTTCCTGCTAAAGGGAGCCGTCGCAACCGTTGCTGAAGTCATGGGCGTATCCGAGCCCAGCGTCTATCGATACCTACAAAAGGTCAAAAAAGAACTCTAGCCCCAAAGTTCGCCGCGTTCATGAGATCCACGCGATGGGCGGCTCGGGAGACGATTGCAACAAAAAGGGCGCCGCTCCGAACCATCGTGATTCGGAACGGCGCCTTTGCATGCCATGTTCGTCCACGGCAGTCACACCATGGGCGCCAAACACAAGATTCCCGAGCCCCTCGTTGATTGCCCTATAGGGCGGCAACGACCTCGATCTCGACAAGGCCGCCAGCGGGCAGGGCACCCACCTGAACGGCGCTGCGCGCGGGATACGGCTCGGTGAACTTGGAAGCGTAGACCTCGTTCACGGCAGCGAAGTCGGCGATATCCGCCAGGAATACAGTGGTCTTCACAACGTTGTCGAACGTCGCGCCGGCAGCGGCAAGCAATGCCTCGATATTCTTAAGCGACTGCTGCGCCTGGGCGACAACGCCGCCCTCCGCAAGCTTGCCGGTCTGGGGATCGAGACCAAGCTGACCGGAAAGGAACACCATTTCACCGGTCTTGATGCCGGCGGAATAGGGGCCCAGGGCCGCGGGGGCGTCAGGAGAGGAAACAACGATTTTGCTCATGCGATACTCCTTTGATTTTCTGTTTGCGAAAGTCAGTGCGCACGGGCGAAGCAGGAGGCACAGTTAGCTCCTCCCCTGCGCACTGGTTTCGACTTCGATGGTATAAGAGAGGCGCCCTATTTGCAATACTTTTATTATCAGGAACAATTATTTATTACCCGTTATTACGGTCTGAATCGGCGGATCTCTTCATCCATAAATATGGGGCCGCCGTGCCCATAGTCCTCCCCGTGCGGTCGCCAGCTTCTCTCAACGTATAATTTGGCTGGTAAACAAGTAGGAAAGGCACGTCATGACAACAAGCTCGCCCGCATCGTCCGCTTCGCCCGCATCGCCCGCATCGCTCGCTTCGCGTGCGCCTCGCCACGTTCCCGCTCCGGAACTGCTCGCCCCCGCGGGTGGGCCCGCGCCCTTCGCCGCCGCGCTCGCCGCCGGCGCCGATGCCATCTATTGCGGCATGGGTTCGTTCAATGCGCGTCGCAAAGCCGACAACTTCACCGATGAGACCTTCGAGGCCGCCTGCCGCGCCGCTCATCTGGCTGGCGCTCGCGTCTACGTTACGGTGAACATCGTTATCAAGGACGAGGAAATGGTCGACGCCCTCTCACTGGTCCGCCGCTGCGCCCAGCTTGGCGCCGATGCCTTCATCATCCAAGACTGGGGCCTGTTCCGCGAAATACGCCGACTAATGCCCCAGCTTGAAACCCATATCTCCACTCAGGCCAATATTCATGATACACGCGCGACCGCATGGTGCAGGGATGCGGGCGCCGACCGCGTCACCCTATCGCGCGAGCTCTCTGTTCCCGAAATCGCGATCATCTCTCAGGTTGGTATCGACCTAGAGGTCTTCGCCCATGGCGCCATTTGCTTCTGCTATTCGGGCGTGTGCCTGCTCTCCAGTTTCGCCCGTGCCGGCCGCTCGGCAAACCGCGGCATGTGCGCCCAACCCTGCCGCCTCCCCTATGAATTGGTGGACGAGAAGGGCCGCGTGCTCTCCCCTGCCAATCGCGAGCGCCCTCTATGCCCGCGCGACACCAACACTTCCGCCATGCTTGGAGAGCTGCTTGACGCCGGCGCTTCCGCGCTCAAGCTTGAAGGGCGCATGAAAGCCCCGGATTATGTCTACTCCATCGTCGACGTCTACCGTCGCCAGCTGGACGACGTTCTTGCCGGCCGCACCGCCACCGAGACCGACGCACGCGCCTGCGCCCGCCAACTCAAGCGTTGCTTCAACCGCGACTTCACCACCGAGTACCAGCACGGCGCATCCGGTGACGAGATGATGAGCTACGAGCGCTCCAACAACCGCGGCCAGCTTGTGGGCGAGGTTATCGCCAGCCGCCCCACCGGTCGCGACGTGCGCGGCCTGCACCCGGATGACCGCCGTCGACGCGCCGCCATCGCCCGCATCCGCCTCTACGAGCCGGTCGACAAGGGCGACCTGCTCGAGCTTCGCCATGATGACGAGTTCGACCAATTTCTCACAACGCTCGCCCCCGCCGACGCCGTCGCCGGCGAAACCATCGATTGCGATATCGCTCGCGCCATGCCGGCCGGCAGCCGCGTCCGCGTAATCCGCAGTCAGCGCGCCATCGACACCGCCAACGCCGCCCTCAAGCGCGACATCCTCCGCCACCGCCCCGTTGACGTCCACATCACGGCGCGCCTGGGCCAGCCCTTCACCGTCGCCCTCTCTTGCGTCGACAACCCCTCGCTCACGGCGCGCGCTACCGGCTTTACCGTCGAGCCCGCGCGAACCCGTCCCGTCACCCGCGAAGACCTTATCGAACACGTGGGTCGCATGGGCACCTCGCCCTTCCAAGCCGCCTCGTTTACAGTCGACATGGACGAGGGCTGCGGCATGGGTTTCTCGTCCGTACACAAGGTACGCGCCACCGCCTGCAAGTCGCTGGAAGAGGCCATTCTCTCCCCTTACGCCGCCATTGCTCGCGACCTCGACAACATGGCTCCATTCCCCCAGACAGCTCTGACCGCATCCGCTGTTGTAGCGTCGGCCGCTGCCGAGGGCGCCCCTGCCAAGCCGGAATCTTCTTCCGCCCATAACGACGCTCAAGTCGATTACGCTCCCACCAAGCCCGCCCTCTGCGTCGTTGTCACCACGCCCCACTTCGCCGCACTCGCACGAGAGCTCGGCGCTGACGTCCTCTACGCCACTACGGACTCGCTTGATGCTGCCAACATCTCGCCCTCCCAGGCTTCAGAGCTCGGTATCATTCCGCTTTTAGATGAAGTCTGCCGAGAAGGCGATCACAACCGCATCGATCCGTGGGTTCTCGAAGGAACGACCGTCGCGTGCGGCAACATCTCAGAACTAGCCCTCGCCTCCCAACGAGGCGCTACGGCCCAGCTTCGCTCTTGCATCCCGGTGCACAACCTCGCCTGCGCCACCATGCTATCGAAAGCCGGAGCCGCGCTGTTCTGGCTCTCCCCCGAACTCACCCTTACCGAAATAGAGCGCTTCTGCCCAAAGGCGGCAACATCCCTCGCAGCATCTTTCGGCATTGAGGTTTTAGGCAAGCCGCGCGTTATGACCAGTGAGCACTGCATACTTCAGGTCGCCGACGCCTGCATCCACGACTGTGGCTCCTGTCGCCTGCGCCGCAAACCGCTCTGGCTGCGCAATATCGATGGCAAGATGCTACCCGTAACAACCGACATCCACGGGCGCTCCCACCTGTATGATTCCTCGATGATCGATATCACGCCGCAGATTCCTCAGCTCCTCGCCGCTGGCATCACCCACTTTATGGTTGACACCACGCTAATGGACGAGGACGAGTTCAAACGCGTCATCGCTCACGCCCGCCGCGCGCTCGATGCCGCACTTGCAGGACGCACGCCCGGCAAACGCCTTCAAGGCACTTCTGCAGGCTGTTTGTTTGTCGGCGTAGATTAGGATACAGGCCTGTTGCGCAAATCAACGGATTGACAAGTATGTTCCAATCTCCCAGATAACCCTGTTAATACGTATAAACCAATGGAATCAAAATACTTCATGCCCTTTGAACCATAAGGTCCAAGGGGCATTTCTTATGCGAATCCAATTCAGAACCAGCCAGCTACGCACGTCATCGCCTACAGCCGCCCATGTCCGTCCCGGCACCACTTTGTAGACTCGATACCCAAACGTGCATCCCAACCGTTTTGCTCGCACGCTTGGGCACCCAGATTGGATTTGGGTGCCCAAGCGTTTCTATCAAAGTACGATTACGTTCATCGTGGCACCCGAAAAGAAGATGGATGCCCGTTTGGACATTCGCAGAGCATTCGAAATACACCCGGGCACCCAAATTAAAACTGGACGCCAAAACGGATACAGAGAGAGGGTCTTATATTCGCATGGGAACCCCATGCTAGTTTCGAAGCCCAAACGTACAAACTGTTGAAGAGGCCAAATGCCCGATCACTATGTAGATGAAGTTGGCTGCAGGCACCAACCGCTAAACACGGATATGGCGACGCGCTGGAAAATAAAAAGACCCCAGAGGCCATACGGTCTCCGGGGTCTTTAAAGTGCTTTAAAGCCTAAAACTTAGAACTTGTGGCCGCACTTCTTGCAGATGCGCAGCTTGGTCTTGTGACCATCGAGCTCGCCGGCCTCGTGACCAACGCGAGTGCGCTGACCGCACTTGGGGCAAACGAGGTTGACGTTAGAAGCGTCGATCGCAGCCTCCTGCGAAACGATGCCGCCCTGCTGGTTCTGCTGGTTGGGCTTGACGGCCTTCTTGACGATGGCGACGCCCTCGACAACGACCTTGCCCTCCTTGGGGAGCGCGCGCAGAACGATGCCCTGCTTACCGCGATCCTTACCGGAGAGCACCTCGACCTTGTCGCCCTTCTTAATGGACATAGACATAGTGGTCTCTCCCTAATCTTAGAGGGTCTCGGGTGCGAGCGAGACGATCTTCATGTACTTCTTGTCACGAAGCTCGCGAGCGACAGGCCCGAAGATACGGGTGCCGACCGGCGAACCATCGTTGTTGATGACGACGCAAGCGTTGTCATCAAAGCGGATGTAAGAACCGTCCTTACGACGGATCTCCTTAACGGTGCGAACGACGACGCACTTGACAACGTCCTTCTTCTTGACGTTGGCGCCAGGCGTGGCCTCCTGCACGGCTGCGACAAAAACGTCGCCGATTCCCGCATAGCGGCGCTTGGAACCGCCAAGCACCTTGATGCAGCGAACCTTGCGTGCGCCGGAGTTGTCGGCGACGTTCAGCATGGTTTGCATTTGAATCATGGTAGTTCCTCCGAACCTAAACCAGCGAGAGGTGCGCCTTCCTAAATGGCGCGAATAGCAACCGGATGGCGCACATCGCTGGGGGTATTACACGTCGTGCTTACTTGGCGCGCTCGATGATCTCGACGAGACGCCAACGCTTCATCTTCGACAGAGGACGGGTCTCCATAACCTTGACGGTATCGCCGAGACCAGCCGTGCACTCCTCGTCATGAGCGTGCAGCTTCTTGGTGCTGGTCATCATCTTGCCGTACTTAGGATGACGCTTGCGCTCCGTGATCTGGACAACGATGGTCTTGTTGCCAGAGATGGAGACGACAACGCCCTGGCGGACCTTACGCGAATTGCGCGCAACAGTCGTTTCAGTCATGTTCTAACTCCTGAAATCTACTCGGCGACAGCGGACTTCTCCGCTGCGATCTGGCGGGCGCGCTGCTCGGTAAGGATACGAGCGATATCCTTCTTCACGACGCCGACACGGGCGGTGTTGTCCAGCTGGCTCGTAGCCATCTGGAAGCGAAGGTTGAAGAGCTCGGCACGAGCCTCTTTCAGCTTCTCTGCAAGCTGCTCGTTCGAAAGCTCACGAATCTCTGCGGGCTTCATTTACTTATCCTCCCCGTTCTGCTGATCAGCGCGGGCAATGATCTTGGTCTTGATAGGCAGCTTGTGCTGGGCAAGACGAAGAGCCTCGCGAGCAATCTCCTCAGACACGCCGGCGATCTCGAACATAACGCGACCCGGCTTGACGACGGCCACCCACTCCTCGGGGTTACCCTTACCAGAACCCATGCGGGTCTCCGCAGGCTTCTTCGTGATGGGCTTATCCGGGAAGATGGTGATGTAGACCTTACCGCCACGCTTCATGTAGCGGGTCATGGCGATACGAGCGGCCTCGATCTGACGGTTGGTGATCCAATGACGCTCGAGAGCCTGGATACCGAAATCACCAAAGTGGAGCTGGGTGTTGCCCTTGGCCTGGCCCTTCATGGAGCCACGCTGCACCTTACGGTGGAGAATACGCTTAGGAGCAAGCACTACTGACCCCTCCTCTCGTTATTGCGACGACGAGGACGGGAAGAGCCCTCGAGAGCCGGGTTGGGAACAGGCTGGCCGGGAAGCTTCTCGCCCAGGTAGATCCAGACCTTGACACCGCAGGAACCCATGGTGGTGTGAGCGGTGGAGGTGCCGTAGTCGATCTTGGCGCGCAGGGTGTGCAGAGGCACGCGACCCTCGCGGTACCACTCGCGACGACCCATCTCAGCGCCGCCCAGACGACCGGAGCACTGGATACGGATGCCCTTGGCGCCAGCCTTCATAGCGGACTGAACGGCCTTGCGCATGGCACGACGGAAGGCAACGCGGCCCTCGAGCTGCTCTGCGATGGACTGGGCGACCAGGTTGGCGTCCAGCTCGGGACGCTTGATCTCGATAACGTCGACGGACAGCTGGCCCTTGGCCACGCCGGCGACCTTCTCGAGCTCGGTGCGAAGGCCGTCGATCTCGGCGCCCTTCTTACCGATGACGATGCCCGGACGGGCGGTAAGGATGATGACCTTCACCTTGTCACCAGCGCGCTCGATCTCGACGCGGGAGACGGCGGCACGGGAGAGACGCTTGTTCAGGAACTTGCGGATCTCGAGGTCGTTACCGAGGGTCTCAGCGTAGTTCTTCTCAGCGAACCAGCGGGAGCGCCAGTTCTCGGTGATGCCAAGACGGAAACCAGTGGGGTAAACTTTCTGACCCATGACGCTTATGCCTCCTTTCGGGGAGCGACGATGATGGTGATGTGGCTGGTGCGCTTGAGGATGCGGGAAGCGGAGCCCTTAGCGCGGGGACGAATGCGCTTCAGGGTCGGACCCTCATCGACATAAGCGGCCTTGATGACCAGGTTGTCGGCGCGCATGCCGTTGTTGTTCTCAGCGTTGGCGACAGCGGAACGCAGAACCTTCTCCACGTCGACAGCAACGTGACGATCGCAGAAATGCAGGATGTCGAAAGCCGCAGCGACGTTCTTGCCGCGGATCAAATCGACCACAAGACGAGCCTTGCCGGGGGAAACGCGCACGTACTTGGCGGTAGCGCGAACCTCGCGAGTCTCGGTATCGGTAGACTTAGTTGCCATTTACGTAGAACCCCCTACTTGGCCTTGTGACCACGGAACGTACGAGTCGGTGCGAACTCGCCCAGCTTATGACCAACCATGGACTCGGTGACGTACACCGGAACATGCTTGCGACCGTCGTGGACGGCGATGGTGTGACCAACCATCTCGGGGAAGATGGTGGACGCGCGGGACCAGGTCTTGACGACGTCCTTCTTGCCTGCCTCGTTCATCGCGGTGATACGCGAGAGGAGGCGAGTCTCCACGAACGGGCCCTTTTTGAGACTTCTGCTCATAAGTGCTTTCTCCTAAAACTCGGTATCTAACTACTTCTTGCGACGACGGATGATCAGGTCGTTGGAGACCTTCTTCTTCTTGCGGGTACGATAGCCCTTCGTCGGCTTACCCCAAGGAGTAACAGAGGGACGACCAGAGGTGTGGTTCTTGCCCTCGCCACCGCCGTGCGGGTGGTCAACCGGGTTCATGACAGTACCGCGGACGGTCGGACGAACGCCCATGTTGCGCTTACGACCGGCCTTGCCGATGACGATGTTGGAGTGCTCGGCGTTGCCGACCTCGCCAACGGTCGCGCGGCAGGTCACGAGGATGCGGCGCATCTCGGAGGAAGGCATACGGACGATGGCGTACTTGCCCTCCTTACCCATGAGCTGGCAAGCGGTACCAGCGGAACGGGCGATAGCAGCGCCCTTACCAGGCTGGAACTCGATCGCGTGGATCAGAGTACCAACGGGGATCTCGGAAAGCGGCATGGCGTTGCCGGGCTTGATGTCGGCGCCAGCGCCGGACACGACGGTATCGCCAACCTTGAGGCCCTTGGGAGCCAGGATGTAGCGCTTCTCGCCGTCCACGTAGTGGAGCAGAGCGATGCGAGCAGAGCGGTTAGGATCGTACTCGATCGTGGCAACCTTGGCGGGCACGCCGTCCTTGTTGCGCTTGAAGTCGATGCGACGATACTGACGCTTGTGGCCGCCGCCCTGGTGACGGACGGTGATGTGGCCATGATTGTTACGGCCAGCCTTCTTGGACAGGGGCTCGAGAAGAGACTTCTCGGGAGTGGTGCAGGTGATCTCGGCAAAGTCCGAAATCGTCTGCCAGCGCCTGCCTGCGCTGGTCGGCTTAAGATGCTTTACAGCCATTAATCTATCCCTTTCATATCAATCCGCTCGCCACCGCAAGCTGGGATCGCGGGTGCGGTGACACCGGATTTACCACGGTATCGGGCGTATCTACTTTTAAGACCCGATCACCATTCTCACGCCTCCCTTTCGGGAGGCCTGAGCATTAAAGAACCTGAGCTTAGGCCTGGTTGCCGAAGACCTCGATGGAGTCGCCCTCAGCCAGGGTGACGATGGCCTTCTTCCAGGAGCGAGTCTTGCCGGTGACATAGCGAACGCGCTTGTTCTTCGGCTTGACGGTCAGGGTGTTGACGCGGGTGACCTTGACGTTGAAGATCTCCTCAACAGCGTCCTTGATCTGATACTTGTTGGCGTCCTTAGCAACCTCGAACGTGTACTTGTTCTGCTCCATGTTGGAGAAAGCACGCTCGGAGACGACCGGACGGATGATCACGGAATGTGCGTCCATTAGGCGAGTACCTCCCCGAAGTGGGTCGCGACGTCAGCGGGCATCAGCAGGGCGCCGTTGTTAACGAGGTCATAAGTGTTGGCCTCGTTGGGCGTGATGATGAACGTCTTGGGAATGTTGCGGAAAGACAGGTAGGCATTGATGTCGTCCTCGCGCACGATGATCGTGAGGCGCTTGCCCTCAAGGCCGAGAGCCTTGAGCATAGCCACAGCGGCCTTGGTGGACGGCTTCTCAAAGCCATAGTTGTCGACGAGAACGAGCTCGTTGTCGCGAACCTTAGCGGAAAGCGCGGAACGCATAGCGAGCTTGACCTCTTTGTTGTTCATACGCTTGGCGTAGGAGCGGGGCTTCGGAGCGAAGACCACGCCGCCGTGACGCCACTGCGGGGAACGGGTCGAACCCTGACGGGCACGGCCGGTACCCTTCTGACGCCAAGGCTTCTTGCCGCCGCCGGAGACCTCGGAACGGGTCTTGGCGGACTGGGTGCCCTGACGCCAGCAGGCCTGCTGGCAGGTAACGATGTGGTGCATAACGTGGAGGTTCGGCTCGATGCCGTAAACCTCAGCAGCGAGCTCGGCCTCGGCGACCTTGGTGCCCTCGCTGTTCTTTACATCAAACTTAGACATGTGGGTGTTCTCCTTGGTATGACTCTGGGCTTAAAAAGGGTTTTGGGCCCTTAAGCCATACGGATGGCGACCAGACCATTCTTGGCACCGGGCACAGCGCCCTTGACCAGAATGAGGTTCTGCTCGGCATCGATGCGGACAACGGAAAGGTTCTTGACAGTCACGCGCTCATTGCCCATGTGGCCAGCCATCTTGACGCCCCTGAGAACGCGGGCGGGATAGGCGCACTGGCCGATGGAACCGGGGTGACGGTGGAAGTGAGAACCATGGGTCATCGGACCACGACGCTGACCCCAGCGCTTGATGCGGCCCTGGAAGCCCTTACCCTTGGACGTACCGATGACGTCGACCTTGGCGGTGTTCTCGAAATCAGCAACGGTAACGACGTCGCCCACCTTGTGTTCCTCGCCGTTCTCGACGCGGACCTCACGAAGGTAACGGACGGGCTCGACGCCGGCCTTAGCAAAGTGACCAGCCATGGGCTTGGTAACGTGCTTGGACTTGATGTCGCCAAAGCCGATCTGAACGGCGTTGTAGCCGTCGGTCGCCTCAGTTTTAACCTGCGAGACGGTGCAGGGGCCAGCCTGGATGACCGTGACGGGAACGATGTTGTCGTTCTCGTCCCAAACCTGGGTCATGCCAATCTTGCGGCCGAGAATCATGTTGATCATGCAAGATCTCCAACTCTCGGTGGTCTTGGGACACTGCGAACACCCCTTGTGTTCGCCCCTAGAGGACCACTACCAACTACGGTGCACGCCGGTTTGCATTCGCCTACCTGCTCTTTACCACGCAACCCTGATGTGGCTCAAACTTGCAGACAGAATCCTCCCTCAACGGGCACAGCTTGATTAGTATACACGTGCCCGCGCGTTTCCATAGCAGTTCATAAAGTCTTCACCTTGTCTGAACTGCAGCTTTACTGCGTCAAAGCGCTCCTCGCCTCTCGACAGAAGCGGGGAACGCTCTTTTTTCTTGACAATGTTGGCCTGCCTATGCTTTGACCTCATAGACTTCACCTTTATGACGCCATATTGCAGAGTCGATAAACGGATAACAGCCCGTATTTTTTCGCCTAAAGCTTTTGGTTCACAATCGCAGTGTTGCTGAACGTCTCCGCTCGCGGATCGAACGCAAACTTGAGTACGCAACAATTGCCCAACGGCTGATCTTGGTCGCATTGGGCAAGATGCTCCCATGCCAGCTTGAACTGCAGGGTTGCAGACCCGTGCGAAACAGCCAACACATTGCATTGGTCTTCGCCACTTGCTTCTGCCGTAGCAACGGCATCACGCATCAACTGCGTAAACGCCCCGACCATGCGCGCTCTCAATTCGACGCTGCCCTCGCCCCCGTACGGCACGACTTCTTCGCGCGGATCCCACACGTTCAATGGAACATCGTCCACAGAGCCTTCTTCTAGCGAACCGTAGCTACGCTCAATAATGCCCGGACATTCCTGGACAAGCGGAACTTTGTGCCGGCCGTCACGGTACAGGCAGTCGCGGACCACATACGCGGTGTCCATCGCGCGCTTGAGCGGCGAGCTGTAGATGGCGCTAAATGCGACGTCTTGCGAAGCCATCCAGGCGCCCGCGCTCTTAGCCTGCAAGATACCCGCTGAGGTAAGCGGTGAATCGCAGCGGCCCTGCACCAATCTCTGAAGGTTGTAAAGCGTTTGCCCGTGACGGAGCAGGTATAGCGTATACAAGTGCGTTCTCCTTAGAACTTGGCGGCCTTTTCTAGATTGAGACGCGATCTTTCATGAAGCGCGCTACTGGCACGCGCTCACGTAATCATCGTCCACAGTAATCTTGGCAACAGCCTGCGGATATTCCTTAACCACACGGCGCGCGAGCTCAGACCTTAGCTCGTCTGAGGAGAGCTGCATGTCTTCTGGGCGCAGGCAATCGAAAATAACGTTGGTATGCGTTGGACCGGGCACCGTGCGCAAGTCATGGATCGAGAGGCGCGGGTCGATTTCTTTTGCGATCGCATCGATACGGTTGCGCATATCTGACACCGCGGGGTCATCGGTCACGATGGGGTCGTAGTGTAGGGTAACGATAAGACCGTCTTCGTCCTTAAATGCTTGTTCGATGTTATCAAGGACGTCATGGCTGTCCATGGGGTTGGTCTCGGCGGCCATCTCCACGTGAGCGCTAGCGAATTGACGACCGGGACCATAGTCATGGACCATGAGATCATGGGTGCCCAGCACGCCGGGATAGCTCATGATTTTCGACCTGATGTGCGCCACAAGCTTGGGGTCCGGCGCCGAGCCAAGCAGCGGATCAACCGTGTCGCGAAGAAGCTCTACGCCGCTCCATGCGATATATGCCCCAACAGCGAGGCCCGCCCATGCATCGAGCTGGAGCGAGGTGACGCGTGCAACCACTGCTGAAAGAAGGACTGCACCGGTAGCGATGCAGTCGTTTGTTGAGTCTTGAGCGGTAGCGATAAGGGTTTCCGAGTCGATTTTGTTACCCAAAGAGCGGTTGAACGCAGCCATCCAGCACTTAACGAGGATAGACAGAGTCAGAACCGCCACCAACGCCAATGAGAATTCAACCTGTGTAGGATTGACGATTTTATCGATAGACGACTTGATAAGCTCAACTGCCACCAGCAGCACCAAGACGGCGACCGCAAGGCCCGACAAGTACTCATAACGACCATGGCCGTAGGGATGCTCGGGGTCCGCCGGGCGACTTGCAAGCTTGAAGCCCAGCACGCTCACGATGTTCGAAGAGGCGTCGGACAGGTTGTTGAGGGCGTCGGCGACGATTGAAACTGACCCGCTCATTACGCCCACGGCGGCTTTTGCCGCGCACAGCAGAACATTTGCCACGATACACACCATGCCCGCCAGCGCGCCCACCCGTGCTCGGTCTCCACTTGCGCGCTTAATAATCCATTCGCCCATATGCATCCCCCGCTCTTGCTTAGACATGACTTTCGATTGTATTCCTCTTTGCGCGCTGCGGTGCAAGGCGGCGATGTTATGTAACGGATTCACACGGCGACAACGCGTGGCGTTGCTGCGGAGTGGGCGCTGGGGCCGGGGGGCTTTGCATGCGCGGACGCGGCGGGCTGAGCGTTTGTACGTTGCGGCCCCCGTCCATGGCTTGGGTGCCGGGACGGAAGATGCGGCGCTTACCGCGTGCACGCTTGGGACCCCGGCGTGGTTTTGGGTGCCGTAGCGTGTATTTGCGCGCCCTTGTCCGTACGCGTGGGCACCGGTTTTTGAGATTGGTGCCCCTACGTATATAACGGCATGCCCACCTTGTCCGAATGAGCATCCATTTCAGCGATGGGTGCCCATTCGGATCCAACATGGCGCCGCAATAATACGGATGGGCACCTTGCATGAAATTAGGTGCCCATCCGTAGTTGCCAAAACCCCTTCATGCGTCCATATGGCACCCAATGAGAGGCCGGGTACCCAAGCGGACATCCACCCTTATGCCCGTCACAACAGGCCCCTGCATGCCAGACGAAGGCACGTCGCTAGAGCCTGAAGCAACGCAATACGCGCACGATATAGATAGCCCACTGCTCAAGGGGTGCCGCTAACCGGACAAATTAATGCGTCCGCCGATTCTCGATACGCAATCACAATAGCGAGCAGGCCTCCTACCTGCCAAAGGAAGATTGAGACGATATCGAGCGATCATCCCAAACGATACACATATGCAAGCATGGTGGCGCAGACCGGCACCAAACAGTCTTGATGGGGGGCGCTATGCCGCGATCGCTTGAAGCCATACTTGTACGGAAGCTCACAGATGCATTTTCCAACGGGAAGCTCTATGCTCCCAAAACGGACTCAGAGCGCCGGGGCCTCAAGCGGCGCGTGCGCAAGGGAACCGTGACGTCGCCGTATAAAGGCCTCTATGCCCTTAAGGACCAATGGGCCGAAGCGGAGAAGCCCCAGCAATACAAAATGATTATCGCAACGCTTGCAGAGCTATACCCGTCCTGGGTCTTCTGCTCATTTTCAGCCGCCTCGATGCAAGGGCTCGAAGTTCCCTTCACGGAGATGAATCGAATTCACATCGCGACAACGTGCAGCAGACGCACGCATGGATTGGTTTGCCACCACATGAAGATCAATGAGCATGTGACCGTGAACGGGGTAAAGTGCGCCTCCGTTGAAAGCTCAGTATTCGAATGCATCCGGAATAGCGACTTTAAGTATGCACTCGCCGTGGCTGACTCGGCATTACGCCTGCTAAAACTGAATGCAAACGAGATGATTGATCGGCTAGCAACCAAATGTAAGGGCAAACACGGCATGGCCTACGTCAAAGATGTATTCTCGCATGCCAATAGCAAGGCAGAAAACGGCGGGGAATCATATGCGCGTGCAGTGATGATAGAGAACGGCGTTATGTTACCAAAACTGCAGGTTGAACACTATGATCCAGTCACCAAGACAAAATACAGGGACGATTTTGAGTGGGAGCTCAAGACTGGAAACGTAGCTGGAGAGCTCGACGGCAATAAGAAATATACGCTGATAGCCAAGGAGCGGGGATTAACCATAGAACAAGTGCTTCTTGAAGAGCGCCAGCGAGAGTCAAGGTTGAGAAACCAAGGGCTCAAGTTTGCACGCTTCAGCTTTGACCAACTTCGAAATGTCGCTCCGTTCCTGGACATTCTCGACGCTTGTGGCATTCCGAGAATTGGCACAAATCCCCGTGCACCAAAGCCGCCAACCAAACGGAGAACAATCACGCAGCGAACGTACAGGCGCAAGCGCAGGGAACCGGTTAAGGATGGCGGCTAAGCTGCCGACTGAGGAGCCAAGACGACAAAAAGCCCCCTGGCTTATAACCAGAGGGCTTAATGCAAGCTAGTCGTGTCTAAGGCAAGCTTAGAGCTTGATCTCGATGTCGACACCCGCGGGGAGGTCGAGACGCATCAGCGAATCGACGGTGCCGCTGGTGGGATCGAGAATGTCGATGAGGCGCTTGTGGGTGCGCATCTCGAACTGCTCACGGGAATCCTTGTCCTTATGCGGGGAGCGGATAACCGTGTAAAGGTTGCGCTCGGTGGGCAGAGGAATGGGGCCGGAAACGCGAGCACCAGTCTTCTGGGCGGTCTCGACGATGAGCTTCGCGGACTGATCAACAACCTCGTGATCGTAGCCCTTGAGGCGGATCCTGATCTTCTGGCTAGACAACTTGAACCTCCAAATGGAATGCGAGGGCATCCTCGCTGAAATGTACTAACGGTGCGGATGAGCTTAGGCGTTGGTGCCGTTCTTGCTCATGACCTCGTCCATGATGGACTTGGGCGCCGGCTCGTAGGAGTCGAACTGCATCGTGTAGGATGCGCGGCCCTGGGTCTGGGAGCGAAGGTCGGTAGCATAGCCGAACATCTCGCCCAGGGGCACCTTAGCGCGGATGACCTTGCTGCCAGCACGATCGTCCATGCCCTCGATCTTGCCGCGGCGGCCGGACAGGTTGCCCATAACGTCGCCCATATACTGCTCGGGGGTCTCGACCTCGACGGACATGTAAGGCTCGAGAAGGATGGGGTCGGACTTCTTGAGAGCATCCTTGATGGCCATGGAACCGGCGATCTTGAATGCGGCCTCAGAGGAGTCGACCTCGTGGTAAGAGCCGTCGAACAGGGTGACCTTCACGTCAACAACCGGGTAACCAGCGATGACACCGGTGTTCAGCGCCTCCTGAATGCCCTTGTCGATGGACGGGATGTAATCCTTGGGAACGACGCCGCCGACGATGGCGTTGACGAACTCGTAACCAAAGCCCTCTTCCATCTTCTCGAGCTTGATGACGGCGTGGCCGTACTGACCGCGACCACCGGACTGACGGACAAACTTGCCCTCAGCCTTCTCGACGTCGTGACCAGCGGTCTCGCGGTAGGCAACCTGGGGCTTACCAACGTTAGCGTCAACCTTGAACTCGCGGAGCAGACGGTCGACGATGATCTCGAGGTGCAGCTCGCCCATGCCGGCGATGATGGTCTGGCCGGTCTCGTGGTTGGTGGACACCTGGAACGTGGGGTCCTCCTCGGCGAGCTTGGTCAGAGCGATGGACATCTTGTCCTGCTCGGCCTTGGTCTTGGGCTCGATAGCAATGTCGATAACGGGCTTAGCGAACTCGATCTGCTCGAGGATGAGCTCCTTGCCCTCCTCGCACAGGGTGTCACCGGTGGTGGTGTTCTTGAGGCCCACGGCTGCGAGGATGTCGCCAGCGGAAGCGCCGTCGACGTCGACGCGGTCGTTCGCGTTCATCTCGAGGATGCGGCCAAAACGCTCGCGGCTGCCGGAAGTGGCGTTGGTGACGTAAGAACCGGCGTCCACGTGACCGGAGTACACGCGGAAGAAGGTGAGCTTACCAACAAAGGGGTCGGTAGCGATCTTGAAGGCGAGCGCCGAGAACGGAGCGTCAGCGGAAGCCTCGCGGGTCTCGGTCTCACCGGTCTTGGGGTTGGTGCCCTCAACAGCGGGAACATCCAACGGGCTGGGCAGGTAGTCGACAACAGCGTCGAGAAGCTCCTGAACACCCTTGTTCTTGTAGGCGGAGCCGACCAGAACGGGGTTGAGCTCGTTAGCAAGGGTGCCCTTACGGATGGCGGCCTTGAGCATGTCGACAGGAATCTCCTCGTCCTCAAGAACCATCATCATGAGCTCGTCATCGTAGTTCGCGGCGGCGTCGAGCAGCTCAGCGCGCTTCTCGGCGGCAACGTCGGCGAACTCAGCGGGGATCTCGTCCATGGGCTCGGGGTAGGTCATGCCCTTATCGTCGGGCTTGAAGTCCCAAGCGGTCATGGTGACCAGGTCGATAACGCCCCAGAACTGATCCTCTGCGCCCATGGGAACCTGGATGGCCACGGCGTTGGCGTTGAGGCGATCCTTCATGGTCTGGATGGCGTTGAAGAAGTCGGCGCCCACGCGGTCATACTTGTTGATGAAGGCGATACGGGGGACGTTGAAGTTGCGGGCCTGGCGCCACACGGTCTCGGACTGGGGCTGAACGCCGGCGACGGCGTCGAACACGGCGACGGCACCGTCGAGAACGCGCAGGGAGCGCTCGACCTCAGCGGTGAAGTCAACGTGGCCCGGGGTGTCGATGATCTGGAT
>ERZ834859.564-NODE-564-length-50990-cov-10.530853_pt1 | contig 50990 bp, 52 predicted proteins | sample MGYA00519947_ERZ834859 | MGnify/ENA primary metagenome ERZ834859 (study PRJEB31850, sample SAMEA3708763) | human gut metagenome | biome: human gut; feature: human-associated habitat; material: faeces | place: China | collected 2014 ...
TGTTATTGTTCTGCTTGCCAATTTTTTCTTAAAATCAATTGCCATTAAACTCCCTTATTTCCTAAAAGGTAAAAATCACTTTCATTTTATACGGAAATTTTCTTTGCAAAGAGTGAGCAATATTGTTTCCAATGGAATTCCCCCTCTTGTAACAGAAGTCTCTTCCGGCGTTGTTATGTTTTTGTTTAATTTTATCATACTGCGTTTAAATGGAAATACAGGAGTTGCAGCCTTCGGTATTGTCTCTGTAATATCTCTCGTAGTAATTGCTATTTACACCGGATTATCCCAGGGGATACAGCCTATCCTCAGTTTAAATCATGGAGCCGGAAATAAGGAGAACGTAAACACTATAAGAACTTATGCTTTGACTACCGCTCTTCTTTTATCTGTTATTCTTTATTCTATTCTGTTTTTCGGCGCTGATTCTATTGCGCTGATATTTAACAGCGAAAAAGATATGCTCCTTCAGGCACTTGCGATTCCTGGAATTCGCTTACATTTCCTAGTCTGTCCGTTTATCGGTTTTAATCTTGTAACAGCTACGTACCTGATTTCCACTGAGCATCCTCGACCAGCACAGATTATTTCTGTATCAAGGGGAATTCTTGTCCTGATTCCTATGGCATTTCTTCTTTCTGCCATATTCGGACTTACGGGTGTCTGGTGTTCTTATCCGCTCACAGAAGCATCCGTCGCCATTATGGCATTTATTATATACAGAAAAACCACCCGGTAAATTTTTATATTTTAAGATAATCCAAGCTGCTGTTTTACACCTATTTTTCGTAAAACGGCAGCTTCATACGTTAAAATTTTTTACTGATTACATTTTTAAGTTCAAATATTTTTTCTTCTATTTCCTGTATTATCAATTTAAAATCATCATCTGATCTTCCGGTCGGATCTTCCAAGCCCCAATTATCATCAAATTCTCTGCCTATAAAAGGGCAGCTCACATTACAGCCCATAGAAATTGCAATATCAGGATCCGGTATTTCATTCATCCTCTTGGAATACTGATTCTTTTCCATATCAATCCCATATAATTCTTTCATAATACGAACTGCATCCTGATTTATTTGTGGTTTTGTTTCTGTTCCCGCTGAATAACTCTCAAACACGTCTGAGGCAAAATGTCTTCCCAGACATTCTGCAATCTGACTTCGGCAGGAATTATGGACACATATAAATGCAACTTTTAGTTTCTTCTTATTATAATAAGGACATTTTTCTTTAATACACTGTGCATTTGAATCAGAATATGTGCACTTAATCTCTTCTTTCTCCAAAGTAACACCGTAATTTGCATTCACATATTCTATACCGTACTGTAATCCAACCATAGCATCTCTTTTACAGCATCTTGGACCATTTATTTTTCCCAGCTCTTTAATCGCAGCTGAAGTAAACTTCATATGATTCCCCCAGGTTCCGTCTGCAGATAGTGGTCCTGTCCCATCTATAATCGCCAGAGCAGCACCTATTGAAGTAACTGCACCGCATACTCCCCATAAGCCGCACATTGCCCCCGGCATTTTTAATCCTTCTTTTTTTAACTGTTCCAAAGCGGTATCCAAAGCTATATCACCGCCTGCATTTCTATAAGCTGCAAGCAAACAGGCTCCATCCAGGATATGATGTTCCGGTCCATGAATACTGATATATTCTTTTTTTGCAATATTCTTAAAAATACGAATAGGATTCGTTTCTGTTTCCATTTTTATATCATGTACGATTAATTCTGCTCTTTCATTTAAAGTCATGTTTGAATTCCCCTTTTCTTTCTTCCTCATATAAAATGCGTTTTCAAAATCGCAAAATTTTCAACCTTCCGGTGCAATATAATTTCCTGCTATTCATCCCATCATACCACACAAATTCTTACGTTACAACGCACCGCATCTTTAAGATAGGAATATCCGGCAATTTCCGAAAAAACACATTGACAAACCCATTTAAAATGTCTATTCTTTTTAAGGTATAATTTTTTGGAAAAGAGGTATAAAAATGCAAAAAACGGAAAACATCATGGGAACAAAAAAAGTGATGCCCCTTTTAATTTCCATGTCTGTGCCGCCTATGATTTCCATGCTGATACAGGCTCTATATAATATTGTGGACAGTATGTATGTGGCAAGAGTAAGCGAAGACGCTCTGACAGCAGTATCTATTGCTTTTCCCCTGCAGAATCTGATTATCGCGGTATCCTGCGGCTTTGGAATCGGGCTTAGCTCCTGTGTTGCCCGGGCTCTTGGCGCAAAAGATGAAAAAGAAGTCACATCTGCCGCCACCCACGGTTTCTTGTTAAGCGGTATCCACTGGCTGCTATTTGTACTTATGGGACTCTTTGTCACGGGACCTTTTCTTCGTAATTTCACTGACAATCCTCAAATTTACGAAATGAGCTGTCAATATACGCAGATTGTTTTATGCTTCAGCATTGGATGTATGTATCATCTATATGCAGAAAAATTGTTTCAGGCAACAGGCAGCATGGTGTTACCCATGATTTTTCAGGGTGTGGGCGCTATTTTTAATATTATTTTAGACCCGATTTTTATTTTTGGCTGGTTGGGGATTCCTGCAATGGGCGTTCAGGGTGCTGCTATTGCAACCGTAATCTCTCAGATTTTGGCTGCTGTGCTTTCTATGGTTTTCTTCCTGAAAAAATGTACCTCTGTGCGGATTCATTTAAAGGATTTTCGATTTGAGAAAAATATGCTGTGTAAAATCTACACCGTGGCAGTTCCTTCTGCCATTATGATGTCCCTGCCATCTGTTCTTGTGGCAGCATTAAACTCTGTACTGGCAGCTTTTTCTGCTACAGCTATCGCCGTTTTCGGACTGTATATCAAAATCCAGACCTTTGTGTATATGCCAGCCAACGGCGTGATTCAGGGAATGCGTCCCATTATGAGTTACAACTACGGCGCAGGAAACAGAAAACGTATGAAAGAAACTTTAAAAGCCAGTCTGGAAGCAGCCGGCGTGATCATGGCTCTTGGAACCTTACTTTTTATGGCATTCCCACAGGGAATTATGAAGCTCTTTAATGCAAATGCGGAAATGCTTGAAATCAGCGTTCCCATGCTGCGTATCATTGCCATCGGATTCATAATTTCCACAGTAGGCTGTGTGCTTTCCGGAGCTTTTGAAGCGCTTGGAAAAGGCGTACAGTCATTAGTCGTATCTCTGCTGCGTCAGTTGATCATCATTATCCCTCTGTCTGCTGTTTTGTCAAAAACTGCAGGACTGTACGGCGTCTGGGCAACCTTCCCTGCCGCGGAGCTTATCGCTGCTGTGATCGGCTGTATTTTATACAGAAATTTTATGAAGAAATTAAAACTGACAAAATAATGCTCTGATAAACAGACAATCCTAACCTCAGGAGAATATTATGGAATTTAAAGTTTACGAATCCCTGCCGGAAGAAGCAAAACAAATCCGTATCAAAGTATTTGTGGAAGAACAGGGTTTTCAGGAAGAATTTGACGATGCAGACAAAGGAGCTGTCCATATTGTGATTTTCGAAAATGGCATTGCCGCTACCACCTGCAGATTCTTTTACTCATCAGAAAAAGAAAGCTTTGTAATCGGACGTGTGGCTGTACGCAAAGAATTTCGCAACAAACATTACGGAGCAAAACTTATGGAGCTTGCCGAAAAAGAAATTGCTAATAGATGCGGAAAAATCGTCACACTTTCTGCCCAATATCAGGTAGAAGGCTTTTACGAAAAGCTGGGATACAAAAAACAGGGAGAAATATTCCTAGAAGAAAACTATCCCCACATTGCTATGACAAAAGAATTATAAAATCAAAATCCCGCCAGCTCATATCCATCGACATGAACTGACGGGATTACTATTTTCTTATAACACTCAGATTTCTGTAACAGAACAGACTGGAAACGGGGGTTCTCTATGATCCCCTATTATCTTTTCCATCCATATCATATCGTACCATCTCCCGAATTTACAGCCTGACTTGTGGAATTTTCCCACCATCTGAAATCCCATATGATGGTGAAATCTGGGGCTGTCATTTGTGAGATACTCGTCCTCCACATCAATGCAGGCGATACAGGCGTTCATATTCTGGATATTCTGCTTTTTCAAAAGCTCCTCCAGTTTCTCGTAAAGAGCTTTTCCGTATCCTCGTCCTTTATATCCCGGATCCAGATAAATGGTTGTCTCCACAGACCAGTCATACGCCACACGCTCTTTAAAAACAGCGGCGTACGCATACCCCCGCACTTCTCCGTCTTCTTCCACAACGAGATAAGGATAACGCTTCTTTATGTCTCTCATCTTCTCTGTAAATTCCAAAAGAGAGGGCACTTCATAGTCAAAACTTACCGCCGTATGTTTTACATAGTAGCTGTAAATGGAAAGAAGCGCTTCCGCGTCTTTTTCCTCTGCCATGCGGACAGTAAACTGCTTTTCAGTTTCCAATTTCTCAGCCCTTATATTCTGCAACTGCGCGGTCAAATACTTTGATGTGATCGAACAGCCAGTCTACTACATTTTTCTGAACCTGAGCTACAAAAGCCTCTGTTGGGCCTTCCTCTTCCTCAAGCATCTCCTGAAGTTCTTTTACTGCATTTTTAAACTCTGCGTGTTTTGCTTTATGCTCATTTATTCCAGGGAAACCGATTTCTTCCTGAAGTTTTTCTTCCGCATCAAAATGGAACTCTGTGTAATCTAAGAGATAATCCAGCATTTTGATTGCCTTTACCTGTCCATTGCCGTCCTGACAGCTTACAAGAAGCTGGTCGATTCTGCTGATCAGCTCCTTGTGCTGAGAATCAATCATCTCGTTTCCTGTTTCCAATGCTTTATCAAATTCTACTCTCATCTTATCTGACCTCCTGTGTCTCTGTATCTTTGTGCTCCAGATCTTTGCCGGACACTTTTAAACGTATATAGTTTATCACAGTTACAGGGATTTTCCAATATTTTCGCGCACATCTCTTAAAAAAATATAAGCGGGAAACTTATGGTAATCTGAAGATATGTTTTTTTCTCAGATTTTTTGTATTCCGCCCATATCTTTCCGTTCATATATTCCACAAGGTATCTGCTCACTGTAAGCCCCAGTCCTGTTCCTCCCTTTGTTCTTGAGGCTTCCTGCATATAAAAACGGTCAAAGATCCGGGACGGTTCTGAAAGCTCTATCCCCTCCTCTATGTCGTTTGCAAAAATAAAAACAGCTTCTTTTTCTTTCTTCTGTATCGAAACACTAAGCTCTGTCTGCCCGTATCTCACGCTGTTCTGGAGAAGATTTACAAATACTCTTGTAAGCGCCTCCTCATTCCCCCTTATTTTCACAGGAGTTTCCAGAAGAAACAGCTCTACCTTTAATTTTTCCAGAAGCCCGTAATGGGAAAGACAGCATTCCCTGAGAATCCTGCCCGCATCTGTCTCTTCCATTTTCATCTGAAAATTCCCGTCGCTTACTCTGGAAAGCTCGTAAAACTGTTCGATCAGCTTTTGAAGCTCCCCTGCTTTCTTCCTCACAATTTTTAAGGATTCCTGCTCCTCACTGCTCATTGCCCCGGAATCCAGCATCTTTAAATATCCTAAAATGGCAGTGAGAGGCGTACGAAGATCGTGACTGATATTTTCAATCTCTTCTTTTAAATTTTCTTCTTTTTTTACATAGGCAATGCGAAGCTTCCGTATTTCCTCAAGATTCTCGTTTACAGCACAAAGAAATGCTTCCATCGTTTTATCCGGAACAGGAAACTTTACGATTCTGTTTTCTTCCGGCTCCGCCGAAATTTCACGAAGCTCCTTCTCTGCTTTTTTCAGTGTGTATTTTATGGAAAAAAGTCTCCACAGAAGATAACACACGAGAATACTCAAAATAAGAATCACTGCTTCTTTCATTGCCCCTCCTTTTCATGTTGCTTTATATCTGCTGCTTTCTAAATTTTATAATTCCCCAGGCGCCGAAAGCAGCCATTCCTATCACACCTGTTACCATACATTTCAAAAATCCCTCCGGTGTATCCCACAGGCATTGATACGCGCCCATTGTGACAAGAACTTCTCTTCGTAAAAATGTATAAGGCAGCCATCGTGAAATTTTTTCAAATATTTTAAAATACAAACCAAGTATATCCACTGCCATAGGAATAAAATAAATCACTGCCATCCACCAGAGCATGATTATGGTTTCTTTTTCCATAATTACCCCAAGACAGTTCATAAGCATCATTGCTGCAATAGAAAAGGGAAGCGCAGATACCATTGCCATCATCATCTGTCTCAAAGGCTCCCACTCCGGGTTTTCAAGAAGAACATATGCGCTTCCTACATACACAACAAAAACCACGCACATTAAAATAAAGCTGCTGACCAGAGATACCATCCATTTTCCAATAAGGATCTGTTCTCTTGGAACACCGTAGGCAATAGTATTTTTAATAATTCCGGATTTTCTGTCATCTATAAAAAGAACGCCTGCAATGACGCTTCCAAGAGCAATCATCCAGATTGGCTGGGCTGTAAACGTATTTAGAGAAAACCGGAATGTCCCGTACGGAAAATTTGTAATAAAATGATTGCTTCCCCATAAAATCAGATTCATAAGAAGGACAAGACCGCAAATCACGCCTCCTGCAATATAAAAGCCTTTTCCATGAATGGTTTTGTACCACTCGCTTTTCATATAATTTAACATAGCCGGCTTCCTCCTTCTTTTAAATTCAGGTAATACTCTTCAAGAGACTGGCTTTTCCGCGAAAGCTCCAGAACATCAATTTCATGTTCCTGGGCAAGACGGCTGTATATCTCATTTACGAACTCCGCATTTAAAATTCGGATTTTTCCATCGGGCATCACTTTGTAATTTCCCACAGAAAGCTCTTTTTCCAGCAGAACTGCATATTTCTCTCTGTCAGAAACAGCGATTTCCACATAATCTGCACACTCCTCCAGAATCGCCTTTCGGGAAATCTGGCGGAGAAGACATCCGTTCTTTAAAAATCCGTAAGTATCGGCCATCTGCTCCAACTCGCTTAAAATATGGCTGGAAAGAAGAATCGTAATATTTTTTTCCCGGCAGAGACGGAGAAGGAGATTTCTCATCTCCACAATCCCGCTTGGATCAAGACCGTTTATGGGCTCGTCAAGAATCAGAAGCTCCGGGATTCCCATAAGTGCGATTCCAAGTCCCAGACGCTGTTTCATTCCGAGAGAAAGCGCTTTTGCTTTTTTCTCTGCTGCCGTGCGAAGTCCTGTAAGCTCCAGAATTTCCTCCACACATTTTTCTCCCGGAACTCCTTTTTGTATTCTTGCGTATTCCAGATTTTGTCTTACATTAAGCTGCGGGTAAAATCCGGGATTTTCAATGAGAACGCCTGTCCTGTTTCTCATTTTCTGCATTTTCTTTTCCTCATGCTCGCCAAACAGGGATAGTTCTCCCTCTGAAGGAGCAACAAGACCTGACAGCAGCTTTAAAAAAGTTGTTTTTCCTGCCCCGTTATCTCCCACAAGACCGTATATCTCTCCTCTTTTTACAGAAATTTCCACACGGTTCAGAGCGCAGAATTTTCCGTAATTCTTTGTGAGATTTTTTGTTTCTACAATATATTCTCCCATCTTTTTCTTCCTTTCTTTCAGACTTACGTCCCTTCTGTGATTAAGAGTATACAAAAAAGGCTCTTAATAAGTCCTCAAGAAAGTTTAAAGAATTCATAAAGATTACGCCATTTTAAATCCGATTCCCCAAACTGTTTTAATATACTCCTCTTCCCCGTCAACAGCCGCTATTTTTTTACGAAGATTGCTCACATGAACATTTACCGTATTGTCCTCCCCGTAATATCCTCCTTTCCACACCTTCTCGTAAAGGCTTTCTCTTGAAAAAACTTTATCCGGCTCTTCCATAAGGAGAAGAAGAATTTCATATTCATGAGGTGTAAGTGTAAGTGTTTTTTCTTTTACAGACACCTGGCGTCCTTTCTTCAAAAGTTTTAAGCTTTTAAAAGTGAGAACTTGCTCTCCGAATACTGCTTCTGGCCTTTCCTCCTTTGCCCCGCTTCTTCTTAAAAGTGCATACACTCTCGCTAAAAGCTCATCCGGCTCAAAAGGCTTCGTCATATAATCGTCTGCCCCGCTTGTTAAAAGGGTTACCTTGTCTTCCAGCGCTGATTTTGCCGAAAGAACCAAAGCTGGAATTTCTGATTTTCTGTCTGTTCGAATTTTTCGAAGAAGGGATTCCCCATCCATTCCCGGCATCATTAAATCGAGAATAACCATATCCACTATTTCCATGCCAAAGCGAAGTTCTGCCTCTGTCCCGGAAAAAGCTGATACTGCCCTGTATCCTCCTTTTTCCAGAATTTTGCATATCAGCTTATTAATTTCTGTATCATCTTCTGCTACAAGAATTGTTTTCTGTCTCTCATTCATCTCTCTGTCCTTCTTTTTCTCCTTCTGTCAATATCCAAAGCTGCGTCTGACCGCCCCCGGTCTCTTCTGAATTTTTAAGAACCAGACTTCCTCCCTGCGCTTTTACTATGTTCGATGCAATAAAAAGTCCAAGTCCCTGATGTTCTCTCCCGTGGCGACTTTTATCGCCTCTGTAAAACCGCTCAGTACCGTGAAGTAAATCTTCTTTTGAAAATCCCTGTCCATAGTCACTCACTCCTGCCAAAAGAAAGGAGTTTCCGTCTCTCTCTTTTATTTCTGTAAAAACATAAATTCCTTTTTCTTTATCTGTATAGGTAACTGCATTTCCCACAAGGTTTTCCCATGCCCGAAGAAGCTCTTTTCTGTTTCCTTTGATTTTGCACTTCCCTGCACATTTTTCTATAGAAATCTTTATATTTTCTGCTGCCGCAATCTCCTCCGCCTTCTTTATAAATTCTTCTGAAAGCACTTTCCCCTCAAGAATTTCTATTTTTTCTTCCGGAAATTCATTATGGATCACCTGCCTCATTGCCTGCAGATACTGCTCGATCTGTTCCACATTTTTAAGAATCGCTTCACTACATTCTCTCTGCTCTGTATTTAAATCTTCTTCGTTTAAAAGTTCCGCATTTCCCTTTATAATTGTTACTGGCGTTTTTATATCATGTGCAAGAGCTGAAAGCTCCTCCTCCCGTTTTATCTCCATTTCCCACTGCTCTTCCAAAGACATTTTCAGAGATTTCCTCAAATGCTCAAGGGAACCTAAAACCTCCTCAATCTCCTTTATATCTGAATGCTCTCTCTCAAAATCCAGATTATTATTTCCAATTTTTTCTGTTGCCTGATTTAACACAAGAAGACGGCGCTTCAGTCTTTTTGAAAAAATCCGGGAAGAAGCGATCACCTGGATCAAAAACAGGACAGGAAAAATAAGAAGCAGTATATTTTCCAGCCCGATTCTGTTTAAAACAGGGTGATTTCCGGCAAAATACACCTTCAGTGCATATTTTACAATGCAGACCTCCCCGTTATTTCTCTCAATAAAAAAGAAGTATTTCCCATCTGAAGAAAATTTCGTGTCCGTCTCAAAATTCTCCCAGCTCTTCTCTCTTATTTCTTCCGGAAAATTCCCGTACATCCATGTCCCATCTGCTTCATACACTCCGTAAGTACAGTGAGACGGAATCATTTCTTTTGAAATATGCGATATTTCCGCAAGCTTCCCTCTGTCTTTTTGAAGCGCCACTTCCGCATAATTGGCAGGAAGAATCAGCCCGGAAACGCCGGAAAGGGCTGCCAGTAAAACCATCAGTCCCACAATCAAAACCGTATTTACACAAATCTGCACCGTGTATTTTAAAAAGAACTGATAAAGACTTTGTTTCTTTACTCCCATCTGTATCCAATCCCCCACTTTGTCTCAATCACAGAAAGACCTTGTTTCTGAAATTTCGCCCTGATATTTTTGATATGTTCTGTAATTGCGGAAAGGTCGCTCTCTCCGTCAAATCCGAATACATGCTCGTAAATCCTCTCTTTGGAAAAGACCTGCCCCTTATTCATGGCAAGATACTCGCAGATGGCATACTCGCTCTTTGTAAGGGGGATTTCCTCTCCCTTATAAAAGATTTTTCTGGAACGGAGCTCAAGCTGGATTTCTCCCACAAAAACAGCATTTTTCTTCTGTCTGCTTTCCCGTCTTAAATGCGCCGCCACTCTTGCACGAAGCTCCCCGATTCCAAAAGGCTTTGTTATGTAATCGTCCCCGCCGATGCCAAGTCCTGTCATAAGCTCCTTTTCTCCTGTTTTTGCAGTAACAAAAAGAATCGGACAGTCTACCTTGTCCCTGATTTCCCTGCACAGAGAAAATCCGTCAGTTCCAGGCATCATCACATCAAGAAGGATCATCTGAAAACAGCCAAGATTCATTTTTTTTACTGCATCCGGCTCGCTGACTGTTGTGACTATATATCCTTCTTTTTCCAGAGCTTTTTTGATTATCTTTAAAATCTCTTCCTCATCGTCCACTGCAAGAATATTAATCATTACACTGCCTTCCTTCATAAAATCTGAACCATACAAGAATTATGGCACAAAGAAGGAAAGTTATCAACAGGCATATTTTTGCGTTTCCTTTTAAATTTAAATTCTCCTGTACCATCTTTCTGTAGGTGTCATTTAACTCCATTCCAGTTACATACGCCGCCCATCTGGCACTCCAGGAAGCAGGAACAAAGGTCCAGAGTCCATCTCCAAGACCGGTGAGAAAAAGAGCGGATATAAGGGATTCTCCTGTTCCCACCGCTATGGATACGGATTTTGGAAAGGTAAGGTCAAGAAAAAGATGAATTCCGTACAAAGCAGCAGAGGGAAGCCACAGTGCAAAAATAAGTTTCACACAAAGTCCAAGCGTCATTCCCTCTTTTCCCAGAAGAAAGGTAAATCCTGCCCCGAAAATCCCCACTGCAAGAAGGAAAGAAAAGAAGGTACAAAGGAGAAGGGCAATGTATTTTCCAAGAAGAGCGCTTTTCTTTTTTCTGGCTGTTCCAAGAAAAGTCTGAAAATGATTTTTTTCTTCCAGCCCCACTGAAAGCGCTGATAAAAGGCTGATAAGAAAAGGAAGAGCAGCTCCCATTGCTTCTGCATAAGCCATAATTTCCGATTCTGTGTCCCAGGGAGAAAATGAATAATATAGAAGGAACAGACCACATCCCAAAAGAGGAACTCCTGCAAAAATAAGCGGAAGATACGTTCCTTTCATTTTTCTGTATTCTGCCTTTGTAAATCTCCATATCTCTCCCATCTATTTTACCCCCTGTTTTTCATACCATTTTCGTCCTATGCCCCAGAAAAGTAAAAACCATATGAGGGAAGCTGCCACTCCAACCCACACACTGCCTGCATTTAAAAGCTCCGGATAAAATCCCGCAGAGCCGGGAACTGCCAGAAGATTGTTCGGCATGATCCCGAGAACCGGGCACATCACTCTTGCAGGAATAGCGCCCGGAAGAAGCATATAGTAAGGTTTCAAAGAAAGGGCAATAAATGCAATCTGGTATAAAACTACGTGAATCAGAATCATAGGAAGACTTCCCAAAGCTTCTGCAAGAAACATACAGAAGGGAACCTGCCACATAAACGTAAGGAAAAGGACTGCCCAGGCAAGGATAATGTTTCCTGCGGAAGGACTGTTTGTAATGATAAATGTAAATTTTCTTCCCAGGATTTCCCCTCCCAGGATCAGAAGAAACATAAGGGTAAGTCCAGCTCCCGTCACCCACAGTCCGTACAAAACCTTTCCATCCCACACTTTTTTTTGCTCGACGGGAAGGGTAAGAACCGCATGGTTTTTAAGTTTTTTATCTTTTCGTACAATAACTCCGCACATTAATGCTGCCATTGCCGGAAACATCATAATGTACCACCAGTTGCTGCTGTTTATAATAAAATAACTTCCTGAAATATACATAGAAAAGAAAAGGGTAAAAATCGGCATGAGGATCATGAGCTTTCCAACGGATGTTTTCCTGCACTTCATTTTTTCTGCCAGAAAATACTTTTTCATCGGATTCCCTCCCTTCTGTCGCGAAGAACGGTTTCCATAAACATGGATTCCAGATCTCCGCATTCGGAAAGGCGCCCCTGAAATCCAAGTTTCCCTTCTGTAAGGATTCCTACATAATCTGCCGTCTGCTCAATTTCACTTAAAATGTGGCTGGATACAAGAACCGTGATCCCTTCCTGTGGAAATCTTCTTATCATAGCGCGAAACTCTGTAATCCCCACAGGATCCAGCCCGTTTACCGGTTCGTCAAGAACAAGAAGCTTCGGCTTATTTAAAAGAGCGATGGCAATTCCAAGACGCTGCTTCATTCCGAGGGAAAATTTTCCTGCCTTCTTTTTTCCGGTTCCACTTAAATCTGTGATCTCCAGCACCTCCCGGATTCTGGAATCCGGCACATCAAGAAGAATTGCCCGCACTTTTAAATTTTCCCAGGCAGTCAGGTTCTCGTAAACAGGCGGCGTCTCAATGAGCGAACCGATTTCCCCAAGATCTTTTCTTGACCAGGAATGTCCGTCAAACTGAATACTTCCGCCTGTCGGTTTCAAAATTCCTGTAATTGTTTTTAAAAGCGTGGATTTTCCCGCCCCGTTTGGTCCAAGAAGTCCGTATACAGAATTTTGGGGGACTTTTAAAGATACCTCGTTTAATACTTTTTGATTGTGGAATGATTTTGAAATACGATCTGTCTGTAAAATGAATTTTTCCATATAAATTACCTCCTATGGTTTTATCATAGGAGGTAATTATAAGGATTTTATAAGATTTTTTTATTTTTTCGACTCCCACATTCCGATCACTTCATTGACTGTGGAAATAGTCACAAATACCTTAAAATCAGATTCATGAAGATAATTCATAAGTGTTTTATACTCGTTGACCGTCATGATCGTCACAAGTTCTGTCTGCTCTTCCTGCTGAAATGCACCCTTTGCTGTGTAAAGAGTAATTCCTCTTCCCATTTCATTTAAGATAAAATTCTGAATTTCCTCATAATTCTTCGATAAGATACAAATTCTCTTTTTCTTATTGATACCGCCGATGAAGTAATCAATTACCTGACCGTTTGCATACGTTGCAAGCATGCTGACTACAAGACATCCCGGTCCATACACAAAAATAGAACTCATAGCAGTTACCATTCCTGCAAGTGTCACTGCTTTTCCGATTTCCATACGTGTATATTTACTGATAATTTTCGCTACAATGTCAATGCCTCCTGAGGAAGCATTGACATTAAAAAGAATTGCCTGGCCAAATCCTGCCACAAGAATATACGCAACTACATCATATACATTATTTCCTGTTACAGAACCGGATAACGGACATATTACTTCAAAAATCCTGAGAAATACAGGAAGTAACATAGAAGTATATACCGTCTTTACACCGAATTCCTTTCCGACTAAAAGAAATCCTATCACCAGAAGCACCACATTCAGCACCATAGTAAGCATGGATATGGAAAAACCTGTAAGCTCTTCCAAAACCATAGCAAGACCTGATATACTTCCAATAACCACCTTACTTGGAATCAGAAAAAAGTATATACTAGCTGATATAATGAGCATTGCAACCGTAATAAATGCATACTCATATAATATGTCCTTTTTTGAAATATTTTTCTTTGCCATTTTCTTTATTTGATGCGTGCCACACCGGTATCAACAGCAGCTTTGGAAACTGCTGCCGCAACCTTCTTTGCAACCTCAGGATTTAACGGATCCGGAACAATATAGTCTGCTCTTAATTCGCTCTCCGGAATAATATCTGCAATAGCAAGGGCTGCCGCAAACTTCATCTCATCATTGATTTCTTTTGCTCGTACATCAAATGTACCACGGAAAATTCCAGGGAATGCAAGCACATTATTAATCTGGTTTGGATAATCGCTTCTTCCTGTAGCAACGACTGCTGCTCCTGCTGCTGCCGCGTCATCCGGGCTGATTTCCGGAACCGGGTTTGCACACGCAAATACGATTGGATCTGCGTTCATGGAACGTACCATATCCTGTGTCAGGCTGTTCGGAGCGCTTACGCCGATAAAAATATCAGCTCCTTCAATAACATCTTTAAGACCACCCTGTTTTTTCGCCGGGTTTGTGATTTTTGCCATCTCTTCTTTTACAGGGTTCATACCTTCTGTACGTCCCTCATAAATAGCGCCTGTTCTGTCGCACAGTGTAATATCAGCAAAGCCGTATGAGAGAAGAAGCTTTGTAATAGCGATTGCTGCCGCTCCTGCTCCGTTCACTACGATTCTTGTACTCTCTTTCTTTCTTCCTGTGAGTTTTAAGGCATTAATAAGACCTGCCAGTGTGATAACTGCTGTTCCGTGCTGGTCATCATGGAAAATCGGAATATCACATTTTTCTTTTAATTTCTGCTCGATCTCAAAACATCTTGGAGCGGAAATATCCTCCAGATTGACACCGCCGAAGCTTCCTGAAATGAGATAAATCGTATTTACAATATCATCAACATCTTTGCTCTTAATACAAAGAGGGAATGCATCAACTCCACCGAACTCCTTAAACAGTACACATTTTCCTTCCATAACCGGCATACCTGCCTCCGGTCCAATATCCCCAAGACCAAGAACCGCTGTACCGTCTGTCACAACAAGACACATATTCCAACGACGTGTCAGCTCATATGATTTTTCCACGTCTTTCTGAATTTCCAGACATGGCTGTGCAACTCCCGGTGTATATGCAAGAGATAAATCATCTTTTGAGTTCAGGGCAACGGTAGATACCATCTCAATTTTTCCCTTTTTCTCATAGTGCATCTCAAGGCTCTCTTTTGCGTAGTCTCTTTTCTGACTCATTACTTCTCCTCCTGCTGTAAATTTATATAGTTTAAAATGAACTTTATTTCCGCTCTTATACTATCACGTTACTGCTCTTTTTTCAATGTACAAATCGTTTCTCTGCTTATTTTTCCGCCTTTTCTTACACTGGCAAACAAATGCGCGCCAGCTAGCATACACTTCTCATTTTTTTTCGAAAATTTACACAGTTCCGGATAGCATTCCTTCTTTTCCTGCGTTACTATAAGCTCAGCTTCACCTGCTGTCAATACATCTCCGGACTCTAAAACCGCACTGCCCTCAAGGAGAATATTTTCTTTTAATTTCGAAAAACAAAATCCTTTTATATCCTGTGCCTCCATCCATTTTTTCTGGGTGTCCGTAAAAATTAAAATCTGACGTTTTCCTCCGTCCCCGTGAACATCTCCTTCAATTCCCTTATCCTTTATGAGAAAAAGACTTTCTTCTGAGCGAAAAGGCTGTTTTTTTTCCTGCTGTCTGTATAAAGCTTTTGCTCTCAGCTTATATTCCCGTTGATTGTTACAATCTCTCCTGCCCTCTCCCATGTGTATCCTCCAAGCTCCTGAAGCTTCTGATGAAATTCTTCGCTTTTTAAAATCTGTATAAATGCCTGAATATACGGAAGCTCCAGATATTTTTCAGGAACAGCAAAATCATATTCCTCCTGCCCCACTTCTATAAAATCAAGCTTCATGGCAAGCGCCGCGGAACGGATTCCAAGTCCTGCGTCTGCACTTTCTCCTGCCACAAGGGCAGCCACCGCCATATGGGTCGCCGCCTCTCTGTCATATCCCCGGATTTCCTCCGGACAAATCCCCTTCTTTTTCAGACAGAAATCAAGGAGCATTCTCGTTCCCGCTCCTCTCTGACGGTTTACAAAGCGGACCTTCTTTAAATCCTCTATGGAACGGATATTCAGAGGATTTCCCTTTTTTACCATAATCCCCTGCACTCTGCCGACGCCTTTAATGAGGGCGACCGGCTCGCGAAACATTTTTTCTATATAAGACACATTATAAATGCCCGTCTCCTCATTGAGCATATGGATCGGCGCAATATGAGCCTCGCCTCTTTTTAATGCCATAAGTCCGCCCATACTTCCCACATGGGTGCTTGATAAATACATGCCCGGAAAATGGTTTGGCATCATATCTGCCATCACATCGAGGATCAAATCGTGGCTTCCGATCACAACGGCTGTATTTTTGATCTCTTCCAGATCCCGGTAAAGCTCTACCTCCAGCTTTTCTCCAGCTTCGCATCCCTCACTGTTCTGCGGGATTACACAAAAGCCGTCTGCACGTACAAGAGACATGGCAGCTCCGGCTCCTCTTGCAAGAGGGGCAGCCACGATTTTGTCGTCTACACACCCTACCTTTACCCGCACGTATTCCTTATGCTTTAAGCTGGATACAAGACGTCTTGAAATCACTGCCTCCACTTTTTTATTCTTTTTCTCCACTCTTCCTCCCATATAAGAGAGAACAGGGGATACAAAATTTTCAAAACCGATATATGCAGATACGGGATAGCCCGGAAGCCCGATCACCGGCTTATTATTTACGAAAGCAAGTATCACCGGTTTTCCCGGCTTAATGGAGACGCCGTGGATAATTACCTCCCCCAGCTCCCGCAGAACATGGACCGTGTAATCTTCTGTTCCTGCGCTGGAACCTGCGTTTATAATGACCATATCAAACTTTTCTGCCGCCTCTTTTACCGCGTCCCTGATTTTTTCATAATCATCCGGGATCGTCTTAAAACGCACAGCTTTTGCCCCCTGTACCTTCGCCATATTTTCAAACATTCTGGAATTGGATTCTATAATATCCCCGTCCTTCGGCTCTGTTCCCGGCTCGATTATCTCTGTCCCTGTGGGAAAAATTGCAACTGTCGGATTTTTTACCACCTCAATTTCCACAATGCCTCCTGAGAGCAGGACTCCCACGTCAATAGGACGGATACAGTGTCTTCCAGGAAGGATCATCTCCCCTGCTACAATATCCTCCCCCACAGGACGCACATGCTGCCAGGGAACTGCCGGCGCAATGATCCTTACTTTATTTTCATCGTCTGTATCCAGCAAATCCTCTGCCATGATCACTGCGTCATAGGGCTCATGAATGGGATCTCCCGTATCAATGACCTGGCAGTCCTTTCCAATCACAAGCTCTACCGGAGTATTTTCAGATGCCCCTTCTGTTTTTGCCGCAGTAACTGCAATCCCGTCCATTGCAGCCGCATTAAAAAGAGGAGAACAGTATTTTGCATAAACTGCTTTTCCCGTTATCCTGTTTAAAGCTTCTGTGACAGGAATCGTCTCATACGAAAGTTTTACCCGTTTTTCCACTTCTCTCCTGTAAATTTCAACCGCTTCCTGAACAGGCGTTGTTTTTAAATACAAATTTCTTTTCCCCATAATACCTCCTACAATAGCTGCACGTATACGGTTTCTCCTGTGCGAAGTCCCTCCTGGTCAGCCTCCACCATCACGTATCCGTCTGCCTGGGTCAGCGTGTGCATAAGCCCCGATTTCCCAAAAACAGGAATTGCCCGGTATCCGTCTTTTTCTTTTTCAAGCTTCACCGTCTGGCATACTGCCCGTCCTGCCGCCCCCGGAATATTGGAAGACAGAACAGCCGGAACTCCCGTCTCTTCTTTTTCTCCCCTTAAATTCTTTTGAAGCCATACGAGAAGAAGCCGAAATACCATGATTGCTGCGACAGGGTGACCCGGAAGCCCTATAAGGAGAGTCCCTGACGGCTTATCCATTCCCACTATGGTTGGTTTTCCCGGTTTTAAAGCAAGACCATGCGTCCATACTCCCGGCTCTGCAATTTTATCTATAATATCTGCCGTCATATCCTTTTTTCCCTGGGAGCTTCCCCCGGAAATCACTACAATATCACTGCATAAAAGAGCATCTTTTAATGCCTGCTCTATTTTTTCATCTTCATCTTTTACGGAAAAGGCTTTATCTACCATCATTCCCTGCTCTTTTGCAAGAGCATAGAGCGCATGTGTATTGATGTCGTACACCTGACATCTTCCTTTTTCTTCTCCCACTTCTGCCAGCTCATCTCCTGTAGAGATGATGGTGATATACCAGGGTGCATAAACCTTCACCGTCTTTTTTCCGAGAGAAGCAAGAACCCCTGTCTGGGCAGAATGAAGAACCGTTCCTCTCGAAAGAAGAAGCTCTCCTTTTTTTGCGTCCTCTCCAATCTGCACAACGCCGCTTCCTGCCGATACAGACGCGTAAACGGCGGCGTCCCTTTTATCGAAAAGCTCCGTATACTCCACCATGACCATGGCGTCTGCTCCGTCAGGAATCATTCCTCCTGTGGGAACATAGGCGCATTCCCCGCTTTTGATCTCTCGAAGCGCAGGGCTTCCTATGGAAATTTCATCCACAACAGATAAAAATACAGGGACGCTCTCCCCTGCTCCCTGTGTATCCGATGCTTTTACTGCATATCCGTCTACCGTTGCCCTTCGAAAGTCCGGAATATTTTCCTCTGCATAAATATCCTCTGCAAGACATTTCCCGTACGCTTGTGAAAGCTTTACCGTTTCCACTTTCAAAAAATTGTCTCCCACTTCCTGTAAAAGCCTCTCCCTCGCTCCGGAAATGGTATCCACCTGTAAAAACCTCATACTTCACTCTCCCTTTGTATCAGTTCTTTTGACACAAATTTTCGGATTCTCTCATCTATATTTTCAAACAAAACCTCTTCTTTTTTTCCTTCCGCAATTACCTGTCCTTTGTAAAAAAAGCATACCCTGTCACACAGTTTATAAATCTGTGAAAGACGATGGCTGATGATGATCCAGGTAACCGGATCTTTTTTCTGCTCTTCCAGAATCCGATTTTCAAATTTCTCCACACTTTCCGGATCCATATTGGAAAGTGTTTCATCTATAATAATCAGCTTTGGCTGAAAAATCAAAGCCCGAAGAAGCGAAAGCTTCTGTTGTTCTCCGCTGGAAAGACTTCTGGCGTATTGATTTTTCTTATCAAGAAGACCAAACTCTTCCAATAGCCGGTCTGTTTTCTCTCTGTCCGGCTTCCTTTTTCTTATTTTCAACGGATAAATCAGATTTTCATATACACTGCTGTGGAGAAGATACGGACGCTGTGCTGTCATGGTAATGTCTTTCAATTCCATACCCTCATAAGAAATTTTTCCTTTATCCGGCTTTAAAATATCCATAATCAGTTTTGCAGCCGTTGTTTTTCCGCTCCCATTGCCTCCGATGAAGCCATAAATATGACCTTCTTCAATTTCCAGGTCCTTTATGTGAAGAGAAAAATCCCCCACCTGCTTTTCCAGATCAGTAATTCTCATTTTCCTCTGCCTCCCTGCGGAAAAAATCAGCCAGGCACTGAACAGCAAATGCCATAGCAAGAAGAAGTATGCCAAGAGCCATTCCCTCATAAAAAATCCCCTGACTTTTTAAAAGAGCAATGGCTGTGGTCATCGTTCTCGTGCTGCCCTTTATGTTTCCTCCCACAAGCATTACTGCTCCCACTTCGCTGATGGAACGCCCGAATCCTGTTATCATCACAAAATACAGCTCATATTTCATCTCCCGTATAAGAAGGAGGGCTGTCTGCATTCTTCCTGCTCCCATCGTCTTTGCAAAAGTACGAACAGCCGGCGCCGTTTTCGCCGCGTAGGAATACGTCATTCCGCATACGACCGGCGTGATAATCAAAACCTGTGCCAAGACCATGCCTTTTATGGTAAAAAGAAGCTCCATAAATCCAAGAGGTCCTCTTCTCATAGTCAGCATATACACAAACAGACCCACAACAACAGGGGGAACTCCCATGAGTGTTCTGTTAATACGTACGACCATCCGCTTTCCCGGAAAATGTACTCTCTCCAACAAAAGCCCCATGAAAATTCCCAGCATAGAGGAGATAAGGGTAGAAGAAACTGCCATCTGAAATGTTACTTTGATCGCATCATAAACTCCCACATCCGAAAAAATCCGATTTACCCATTCCTCTAAGCCATGCATTTAGTTATCCGTTCCTGCATTTGGAGTAAAGAGAGCCTGTCCATAATCCTCTACACCATACTCTCCAATTGCTTTCTGTATTTCTTCAGAACAGATCCACTCGATAAAATCATTTGCTCCTTCATTATTTACTTCCGGATATTTTTCCGGGTTTACTGCAATTACGCCATACTGATTCAGAAGATCTTTTGCTCCCTCACATACAATCTCAAGTTCAAGAGGTACATCCGCATCTTTTTTCATTTTCAGATAAGTTCCTCTGTCTGTGAGACAATATGCTTTTTTCTCATCTGCCATTGTAAGAGTCGCGCCCATTCCCTGACCGGATTCCATATAATTTTCGTTTGTTTCCGGATCCAACTTAAGAGCTTCCCAGATTTTCTTTTCTTTTTTATCTGTGCCGGAATCATCGCCTCTTGATATAAATGGAAGCTTTTCTTCTGTAATCTGGGTAAAGGCTGCCTCTATATCATCAGTTGCTTTTACAGGTTCTGTCGGTCCTACTACAATAAAGTCATTGTACATAACAGGAAAGCGTTCCACACCGAACCCGTTTTTTACAAATTCCTCCTCGCTTGACTTTGCATGGACAAGAACAATATCAACGTCTCCGTTTTCTCCCATTTTTAAAGCCTCGCCTGTTCCCACTGCATCCCACTTTAACTCCCAGCCTGTGTCTTCCTTAAAAATAGGCGCCAGATAATCAAGAAGCCCTGTATCTGCCGTACTTGTAGTGGTTGCCATCATAAGCTCCCCTTTTTCTTCTGCTGCCTCATTTTCTGCGTATACAGTGCATACTCCTGCAGAAATTGTCATCGCTGCTGCCAGTAACAGCGCCAGTCTTTTTTTCATCATTTTTCATTTCCTCCTTATCAATCTTATCTATGTGTAACAGACCCTCTGTCTGTATCCACCCTCTTAACCGCCTATCTGAGACATCATATGATGTTCCCCATGTCCGCCCTGTTTTTCAGTAAACTGATGGGCGCGCGGTTTTTCCTGTATCGCCTTTTGAATCGCCTCCTTGATTTCCTCTTTTGACGCCCCACCTCGAAGAAGCACCCGCAAATCTGTCCCCACATCGTACTGCAGGCAGGTTTTTAAATATCCTTCCGAGGTGAGACGCACCCGGTTGCAGGAAGAACAGAATTTATGGCTCATTGCGCTGATAAATCCGATTTTCCCCTGAAATTCCGGAAATTCATAGTAATGTCCGGGACCGTTTCCAAGGTTTCCTGAAAACTTCACGGCTGTCCCATACCGTTTTTCCAGTTCCCCTAAAATCTCTTCTTCTGTACGGCCCGCATATTTTTTCCCAAGACCAATCGGCATCATTTCAATATACCGCACATGCACCGGATATTTTCGGGAAAGCTCCGCAAGTTCAAAAATATTCTGCCCTTCTATTCCCATAGGCACACAGTTTATTTTTAAAGGAATCTCCTTACGGGCAAGAACCGCCTGTAATCCTCTCATTACTTTCTCAAAATCATTTCTTCTTGTAATCTTAAAAAACACTTCCGGATCCAGTGTGTCCAGACTTAAGTTAATGCCGTCAATTCCGGCGTCGGAAAGTTCCTCCGCACACTCTTCCAGATTTACTCCGTTTGTTGTGATCGTAACCTTCTCAATTCCCGGTATTCTCTTTAAATCCCTGATAAGAGAATGCGCCCCTTTTCTCACAAGAGGTTCCCCTCCTGTGATTTTTATTTTTTTAATTCCTAGTTCTGCAAAAATCTCTCCAAGGTATAAAATTTCATCATACCGTAGAATTTTATCATGAGAAACAGATTCCACACCGCATTCCGGCATACAGTACACACATCTTAAATTGCATCTGTCTGTAATAGATATACGTATGTAATCAATCTCTCTTCCATAGCTGTCAATCATATTTTAAAAACTCCATTTCTGCCGCCTTATGAAGACTGCAGTCCTTCTTTTTTTCCACCTTAATTTCATCGAATGAGCCGTCAAGACCGTCATATTGGAGAAGTCTTCCATAAAAAGGCTCTCCCTTCCCGAGAAGTATTTTTAAGGCCTCCACTGCCTGGAGACTTCCGACCACGCCTGCGGCTGCCCCGAGAGAAGGAATCTCCTTCTGCTCCATTTCTTTTGTGTACCCCATACATTCCAGGCAGGGACTATTTTGAAAAACAGAAGTCACATAGCCGTAAAATCCGTAAATCCCGCCTTCCACAAGAGGAATGCGTAAAAGCAGACATATCTTATTTACTGATATTCTCGTTTTTACAGAATCTACGCAGTCTACAACAACATCTGCACACTTTAAAAGCTCCCTGCCATTTTCTTCTGTGAACGCATCGGAAAACGCTGTGACTTTTATCTGCGGATTTTGTTTTTTCAGCTTCTCCTTTGCCGCCTCCGCTTTTTTTCTTCCAATATCTTCTGCGCTGTAAAGAAATTGCCTGTTTAAATTACTTTCTTCTACTATATCTTTATCTATAATACGGATATTTCCAACTCCTGCTGCTGCAAGATAAGTAAGCACAGGCGCTCCAAGACCACCTGCCCCCACAACTGCCACTGTGGATTTTTGCAAAAGCTTCTGCCCTTCTGCTCCAATCTGCGGCATAGAAATCTGTCTTTTATAACGTTCCATTCAACCGCCTCCCACAGGAGGAAAGACAGCCAGAATATCTCCGTCCTTTACCTCCGTATCTACTTTGGAGTGTCTTCCGTTTATCAGGCAGATTGCAACCTCTTCCTCCGGAATCCTCAAAATTTCCAGAGCATCAGAAACCTTTTTTATCTTCTCTGCTTCCATGTAATAAATTTTTTCTCTTCCTTCCCGGAAAGTAGCAAACAGTCTTATTTCTATCATGTTTTTATTCTTCCTTTTTTATCAAAAGGGAGATGCTCTGCATCTCCCTTAAAACCTTTATTATTCTTCAAGACCGAGACGTTTCAGCGTTTCTTCTGTAGGAAAGGCATTTTCCCAGCCTCTTACTTCATAATACTGGGGAAGTGTAACCTTAATCTGGCTTACCTGCCCTTTGGAAGGTCCGTTTTTAATCGGCTCCTCTGTAAGACGTTTCGGAAGTCTGTCATCTTCCGGCCGCATTCCTGCTGCCTTGTTAAAAAGACGTTCCAGATTGTAAATTCGCTCTCCCACTTCAAGAAGACTATCCGCGGTATACTCGGTTCCTGTTCCCGCATTTAAAAGAGCTGCATAATCCGGCGCTCCCAGCGCAAAAGAAGAAAACAGGCAAAGCCCCATAGAGTCAATAACAGCCGTCAGATCCTGGAAGATTTTACACCACTGTGCTTTTCCCTCTGTTGTGGTTCTGTCAAGCTGTTCCGGCAGTCCCAGAACCTCAGGAGAAATCATATATCCGCGGACATGGCAGCCTCCCCGGTTGCTCGTTGCATAAGTGATTCCGATTCCCTGAATGCCTCTGGCATCATAAGCCGGCATTTCCTGTTTCTTTACACTCATGGAATATTCCGGGTGTTTGAAGAAATCGCAGAGACGATAAGAACCATCAGCCATCAATCTTGCGAGAAGTCCTTTGCCCTCTCCCATTCTCTTTGTCCATTCTACAACGGCACGGGAATCGCCCCATTTCAAAGGAATTCCATCACATTCCTCATCTGTAATATAACCTTTTTCATATAATTCCATAGCAGCTGCAATGGTACACGGTGTAGAAATGGCATCCAGACCGTATTCATTACACCACATATTTGCCTCATCGATTGCTTCCAGGTCATTAATCCCACAGTTTCCTCCGTATGCCCATAGAGGTTCGTACTCCGGACCGCCCACGACCTTGTCTCCAACTTTAATTACACGACCGCAGCCAATCGGACATCTGTGACAGGCTGCATTTTTTACAAGATATTTTTCCTTCAAGGTTTCTCCTGAAGTGTCATCTGCCGGTTCGTAATAAGATTCCTGCCAGTTCCTTGTCGGAAAAGAACCTGTGTTATTAATAATATTTACAAGTACCGCCGTTCCATATGTAGGAAGACCGCCTCCTGTTACGCCGTTTTCTTTGATCTTGCGGTTGCACTCTTTTGTCGCTTCCTTTAAAGCTTCCTCATCTGCAGCCGGAATTACTTTTTTTGTTGCCGTAACAGTAATCGCCTTTAAATTCTTAGAGCCCATAACTGCACCAACGCCGCTTCTTCCTGCTGCACGGTCTTTATCATTCATAATTGCTGCCAGAAGAGAGAGATGTTCTCCGGCAGGTCCAATATTTAATACCGAACAATCCGGGTGTACTTTTTTCAGTTCTTCATCAATCTTTTCACTCATCATGCCGATATATAGAGCAGCATCTAAAATTTCAATTTTATCATCCTCTATGTTAATATAAGAAGGCTTTTCTGCTTTTCCCTCTACAATAACGGCATCCCATCCGGCATATTTCAGTTTTCCACCCCATTTACCGCCGGAATTTGAACAGGCAATCATTCCCGTAAGAGGAGATTTTGTCACTACCATATATCTTCCTGCAGTTGGAGATTTTGTTCCTGTCATAGGTCCGGTAATATAGATGAGCTTATTCTCCGGAGATAAAGGTTCTACCTTGGCAATGCCTTCATCATAAAGCATTTTTGTACCAAGTCCCCTGCCTCCGATAAATTTCTCCGCCAGCTCCATATCAAGAGCTTCTGTTTTAATTTCACCGGTTGTAAGATTGATTCTTGCAATTTTGCCATTATACGCATTCTGCATAATAAGAGCCTCCTTTCTGAAAACAAAGTTTTGGATGTTATATTCCAATCCTTTCCAAACACGGGAGGCATTGATTCACAGGACAATACCCATCGGTCTTTTCCCTCTGAAAAGACTCGGATTGTTTTGTCTATATTATACAATTACTCTTCGTATTATGCAATTATTTTTTTCTGTATTTCACTATTTTTATTTCCAACACTTCTCTCTCATTGTCAAAATAATGTATGTGTCTCATTCTGCTTAGCGAAGAGAAAGAAGAGATTTCCCTTCCTTCAGTCTTTCATAAAACTGCTCATAAAAATCCTTTTCTCTGTCATACGGTGTTAAATAGAAACGGCTCACTACATACATATTCAGATTTTTAATAAGCGTGCTGTCTTCTGTTTCATAAAGAACCTCCTGTATATCAAGAAGAAAATAATGCCAGTCTGACACAAACTGCTCGTACTGCTTTATATCCGGCGTATCAATCCATTTTTTCACCTTTATCTTACTTCTGTTCTGCTTTTTGCACTCATGAATCTGAAGAATATACTGAAAGCTTCCATTTTCATAATATCTTCCAAGAGGAAACAGGCGGCAAAAACCGGGGCGAAAGCTGTGTATAGAGCATCTTCCCTCCTGATTTAAAAATACACACTTCTCCTCTTTTCCTTCCATAGAAAGGTGCGGCAGAATATTTCCGTCTGACACTCCAAGCACCATCTCTTTTTCCATAAGCTTTTCCGGAGTTTTCCCAAGATTCACAGAAAGCCTGTGTACGTCAAGAGGATCCAGGATTACGGAATCCCCCATTCCCGTACAGCAGTCACAGCAACCCTTACAATCCTGACAGTCTGCTTTTACCATATCGTTTGATCCGTATAATTTTCCATCGGAAATTTCTTCCAGTGAAACATTGCGGCGCATATTTTTTCCTTCCCTTCTCTTTAATCCAGTTTGATTCCTGCCAGAGCCTGGGCAAAGGCATTATTTACCGGTTCTTTTGCTTCTTTTTGCTGCTGGCGCATATATTTCTGCACATCGCGTTTATTTACGCCTGCACCTTCCTTTTCCCTCCTTGCCTGGAAAGCGGAAAGCTTTTCTTTATATCCGCAGACGCACACAAAGGTTTCTTCTTTTCCCTTTACATACATTTCCATACGTTTGTGGCATTTCGGACAGCGGGCGTTCGTTGTTCTGGAAATCGTCTCCCTGTATCCGCACTCCCTGTCCTGACATACGAGCATCTTGCTGTTTTTTCCATTTACTGCAAGAAGACGTTTTCCACACTGCGGGCAGATTTTATTTGTGAGGTTGTCATGTCGGAAAGTTTTCTCCCCACCTTTTATTTCCTCTACGATTTCGCATGTATAATCTTTAATTTCCCGTAAAAAATCCGCTTTTTTCATCTTTCCCTTCGAAATATCCAAAAGCTTTCTCTCCCAGTCTGCTGTAAGCTCCGGTTTCCTTAAATCTTCCGGCACAAGAGAAAGAAGCTGCTTTGCCTTGGAAGTAAGATAAATTTCCTGCCCCTTCTTTTCCATGAGAAAGCTGCTAAAGAGCTTTTCTATAATATCCGCTCTTGTAGCAACTGTTCCCAGTCCTCCTGTCTCTCCCAGAGTACGAACGTCCTCCGCCTTCCTGCTTTCCATATATTTTACAGGATTTTCCATTGCTCCCAGAAGAGTTGCCTCTGTAAATCTTGCCGGAGGCTTTGTCTTTCCTGTGTGAATCAGAGCTTTTTCGATTTTTAAGCACTGTCCCTTTTTAAGCTCCGGAAGCTTCTGATCTTTTAAGCTTCCGTCTTTTTCTTCCTGCTCCTCAAAATCATTTTCATAAGCTGCTTTCCAGCCAGATTCCTTCACAATTTTTCCCTTTGCTGTAAACGTATTTCCGGCTGCCGTTCCCTCCATTGTAACTTCTTCATAAACGCATGGCGGATACAAAACACTTACAAAACGTCTCACTACCATATCGTAAATTTTCCGCTCCTCATTTGTCATATGGTCAAGCTGAACAAACTGCTCTGTTGGGATAATTGCATGATGGTCGCTTACTTTTTTATCATCTACAAAACTTCCGTTTACCTGCACCGGCTTATTTACAAGAGCTCCCGCCAGTTTTTTATAGGGTCCTGTTCCACAGGCACGAAGACGCTCCTTGATAGTTGGAACTACATCTTTTCCAATATATCTGGAATCTGTTCTCGGATAAGTAAGTACTTTATGATTTTCATAAAGCCGCTGCATAATATTTAACGTCTCTTTTGCAGAAAAACCAAATTTCTGGTTTGCCTCTCTCTGAAGCGTGGTAAGGTCATAAAGTCCGGGACTATATGATTTCTTTGCCTTTGTCTCTACAGCAGTAATATGAAGTCCCTCTCCTGTCACATCTTCCAGTACTTTCTCCGCCTTCTCTTTCTTAAAAGTAGAAAAGCTTTTACTCTTTTCTTCTCTCCATGTCCACTGAACATTTTCAGCAGTCAACGTAACACTGTAATATTCTTTTGGCTTAAAATTACGGATTTCTTCCTCTCTTTTTTCTATAATGGCAAGTGTGGGAGTCTGCACACGCCCGCAGGAAAGCTGAGCATTATATTTACAGGTAAGGGCTCTTGTTCCGTTCATGCCGACAAGCCAGTCCGCCTCTGCTCTCGCTTCTGCTGCCCTGTAAAGATTATCGTACGCCCTTCCGTCTTTAAGATTGGAAAATCCGTCTTTAATCGCCTTATCTGTCACAGAAGAAATCCACAGTCTCTTAATTGGTTTTCTGCAGCCGGATTTTTCCAGGATCCATCTGGCAACCAGTTCTCCCTCCCTGCCTGCATCTGTAGCAATAATTACATCTTTTATGTCCTTACGGAAAAGCTGTGTTTTCACTGCATTATACTGCTTGCCTGTCTGCTTGATTACTACAAGCTTTGTTTTTTCCGGCATCATGGGAAGAGTCTGCATTTCCCATTTTATGTATTTTTTATCATATTCTTCCGGGTCTGCAAGTGTTACAAGATGTCCCAGCGCCCAGGTTACTACATAATCCTTTCCTTCCAGGCTTCCGTTGCCTTTCTGCGTGCAGTGAAGAACTCTTGCTATATCTCTTCCCACAGAAGGTTTCTCTGCTATTACTAATGATTTCATACTCTGTCTCCTCGTTTGTATGTTTTATTATGTTTTTATTTATTTCTTGAAAGCTCTGCTTCTCTACCGTTTTCAGTCATAAGAGAAATCAATGTAAGAAGCTTCTTCTGCCCAAGAGCCTCCAGCCTTTCCGATTCCAGTTCCAAAATCTGTCCACCCATAACATCACCCAGTCCTTTCCTGACATTTTCTTCATCTCTGAAAATATAGTTTGCAACTTCTTTTATTAATGTAATCATATTCATATATAAGTTCGATTTTTCCCTGGATTGCTCCAGTTGTTTTCTAATATACTCATACTCTTCCAATAACTCCTGCAGCTCCTCTTTATGTTTCTCCAACCGCCTTTTTCTCTTTTCATAACGTATAACATAAAAAGGAAGAATCATGAATAATTTTTTCTGAAAAATATCCTCTTTTGTATAATTTTCTATTTTTACCACAGGAATACGATAATCATACGATTTTTCATCTGGAAAAATAACCTTCACTTCCAGAAAATCGGGAGTATTTTTACTGCTTCTCAACTGCAAAACAGCAGAATGCGGAAAACGAAGAATATAATTTCTTCCTCTCTTTTCACTAAAATCCAACGCAATGACAAAATCATACTCTATCATTCGAATTGCCATAGTTCTATCGTCTATACTCTGACACTCAAAATGGTATACTTTATCCCCAATCCGCAAACAGGAATCTGTAATTACTTCTCCATTTTTTCCTTCATGTTCATTTCTCCATTGTATCATTTTAATATCGTCTGGATAAGTAGTTTTAAAAACTTCATTAATAAGAGGAATTACCAATCGCGGCATTTTCTCTATCATAGTACGGAAAACATCATCAAAAATTGTATTGTTCATAATGCCTCCGTTTCCATGATAATATTATACCATTTAAAATAAACAATATCCATATAGTTTTCCTCCTTGCAAAAAATCTGTTAAAATATTAAAAAAAGAGAATTTCACTGAGAATACAGCGAATAAGATTTGATATATTTATCATAAAAATTTTCAAGGGGAAACGCAAGAAAAATTCATCGCAAGTTTCCCCTTAATTCAAGATATTTTATACTTTTTTCTCTTCTGACCATTTCCTAAGCCCAAGCCACAAGGTTATAAAAAATGCCACATACACCATCATTCCCATCACAGCCGATTCCCTGGCAAATTTTACTGACAGATTCCATTTTGCCTGCTCTGTTCCAACTTCCTGAACTGCCCCGCTGAAACGTTCCAGCGCCCATTTTATCTTAAAAAGATAATAATAAACTGCTGCCAGATATACGGCAAGGATACCTCCTCCTGTTGCTGCGTATACATTTAAAGATTTATTCCATGAAGTGAATTTCTTCTTTGCAGCAAAAAAATATAAAAACAACATGGCTGCGCTTCCAAAAAGCAGAATCTCCAATTCCATAATTGCTGCTGCATACATCATATTATCCTGATTTGCCGCTATCTTTTGTGTAACTGCGTCAATTCCCATTTTTACAAGTGCTGCCGCCGTTCCAAACAACAGCGCTTTTAATAAGATTTTCCAGTTTCTTTCCCCATTTTCATCCTGCATTTTTGCAGCAACGTAGAGAGACGCCATATAAAGCAGCCATAAAATAAAAGTTACAGCAAATATCCAGTCAAAAATCCCCCATATCATATACGGGACATTTACCAGTGCTTTGGAAAAAATCCCAAAAACGATAGTTGAGACTACTACAATTACAATATCCATACTGCCTCCTCCGTCATGTTTCATCTACATAAATATCCACGCTTTCATATGTATCCTCTTTCACACTGTTAAAAACATCTGATTTCCGGATATAATCAAAAATGTTTTCTTCCAGACCGTAAAATTCATCACTCCAGACCATCTGCTCAAATTCACTGTTTTTCTCTGTTGGCTTATATAAGACATCCGCATGAAGCTGAATATATTCTCCCTCTCCATCTGGAATCTGTCTTACCAGGCTAAAGTAAAACTGCGATTTTCCCGTAAAAGGAAAAGTTCCTGTTTCAAATAATATCATCTCATCATCTGCCGGAATTTCACACATTTTTTCAAACACATTGACAATACTTTCCAAGGGCATTTCATTTGAAATTTCTTTTTTCAAATAATCTTCACACACCTTCAGGGAATTGTTTTTCATATCTGTTTCACTTTCCATATTCATTTCTTCCATTTCACTATTCCTGTTGATATTTCCCATAAAACATCCTCCTGCACACAAAACGACAGCACACGCCGCACAGAGTCCTGCATATTCCCTATATTTTCCCATGCTTCAGATTCCCCCTCTCTTCCGTTACTTTTCCATTTATTCTGATTATACCATCTCACTTCCATATCCGGCAACCAAAAGCAAAAAAGTCCTGTTAAATCATCTCTCTTAACAGAACTTTCTTGCTATTTCATATTCTATTTTTCTATGCCTTCCCTCCGATTTTATATCCGACGCCTCTCACTGTCTCCACAAGATTTCCAGCTGCTCCAAGCTTCTGTCTTAAAGTACGGATATGTACGTCTACCGTCCGGCTTTCCCCGTCAAATTCATATCCCCATATCTGATTTAAAAGCTGTGTCCTGGAAAGTACAGTGCCGCTGTTTTTCAAAAGGAGACAGAGCATTTCATATTCTTTTAAAGTAAGGCTTACCGGCTCTTTATCAACAAGGACCTCATGGCGTCCTGTCGATACAAAAAGATTTTCTATCTTATATTCTTTGGAACCGGTATCTTCAATTCTTCTTAAAAGAGCGCGGATTCTGGAAATCAGTTCCATCATACGAAACGGCTTTGTAATATAATCATCCGCACCGCTGTCAAGGCCGATCACCGTATCATACTCGCTGCCTCTTGCCGTCAGCATGATCACGGGAAGCTTTCTTGTATCCGGACGGATTCTCAGCTTTTTTAATATGGAAATCCCATCTTCCTCAGGAAGCATAATATCAAGCAAAATAAGATCCGGTTTTTCTTTTTCCATTGCCTTCCAGAAAAAAGAAGGTTTCTCAAAACCTTTCGCCTCAAATCCCTGACTCTTTAATGTATAAACTACAAGCTCCCGTATACTTTCATCATCTTCTACCAGGTAAATCATCTTCAGTCCTCCCATGCTCCGCAGCGCGAAGCCGTTTTATTAGCCCCAGTATAAAACAGCCACATTAAATTCAGGGGAAAGATTCTGTAAAATTTCTGTAAAATCCACCCTGCCCATTGTGACTTCACACTTTTTTCATGATTATTTACAAAAAATTATTTGTAAAAAGAAAGCAGGAATGATATGATAAACTAATAACAAAGTGAATACCTTTTAAAGCATTTTGCCTGCCGCTTTAATAAAGGAGGAAGTATCTTGACTGAATTTTTCAAAAAATATAAACACGGACTGATCATTCTTATTTACTGCCTTGTTTACTTAATGTGCTTCTCCTATCTGGAGACCAGAACCGTACCGGCATATAATGTGGTCCATACTGTATTTGACGATATGATTCCTTTCTGTGAATTTTTCATCGTTCCATACCTGTTATGGTTTCCTTATATGATATTTGCAGTAGTTTACTTTATCTTTTTCAACAAGAACAAGCATGAATACTATCAGCTTATATTTAACCTGATGATGGGAATGACAATCTTCCTTATTGTATCTTATCTGTATCCCAATATTCAGCATCTTCGTCCTGCCGAATTTCCAAGGGACAATGTTTTTGCAGATGCTGTCCGAATGCTTTATGTTACAGATACTCCAACGAATATTCTTCCCAGTATTCATGTGTTTAATTCCCTTGCCATTCATATGTCCCTGACAAACTGTGAAGCCCTCAGAGAACACCGCGGCATTCGATATGGTTCTCTTATCCTTACCATATTGATCATCATGTCCACCATGTTCCTGAAACAGCATTCTGTGATCGATGTATGTATGGGCGCTACTCTTGCTCTCTTCGGATACCTTGTTTTCTATCCGGAAAAAAACACGGAGAAATCCATGCGTACCTTCTTTGCACAGGCAAAAGCAGACAGAAAACAGAAATATTGATAAAAAACGATAAAATACCGGGTTTCCCAAACAGGATTCCCGGTATTTTTATCTTCTTAATTAAATCCATAAAATTTCTGACTGATCTTATAAGCTGCCACAGACATTTTCCGTCCGCCCTTTCCCGGAAGATTCATAACTCTTCCAAACAGGCTGTGTCTTAACTTTCTGTAAAGCACGCGGTTTTCCGATTTAATATATTCCAGAAGCTCTTTTTTCTTCTGTAAAGCCTCTTCCGTCTCCGCTCTTATAAGCATGATAGAAGAAACTGTCGTGATAATATCAAGATATCTGAACATATATGCACGAAGGCGTTTATTCGTAAAATTCCCCCTGTTATACACATCAACCATCATCTTATTTACACGGATCTGCTGATCGATCCTCTTTATCATTACCTTTTCATTTACAGACTGGTCGTCTCTTCCTATAAAATATCTGTAAAAATTTACATCAAGATAATACATATTTTTTACATATGGAAGCGGTTCATATGCAAAAAGATTATCTACGTAAAACGTGTGCTTCGGAAGTTCGAGGCCGCACTGCTGCAGAAGCTGCGTTCTGTAGATCATGGAGTGCATGAGAAGGTATTTTCCCTTCTGCATATGTCCGATGTCGCTCCAGCCGAAAACCTCTCCCTGAGGAAAGCAATGGCGGTACTGCATTATTTTTTTTCTTGTTGCCCCCTGTTTTTCATAAACGAAATTGCTGATAAACAGATCCACAGTCTTTGGTCCGCGAAGAAGTTCCTCCAGCGTTTTTAAGATTTTTTCATATGCCTCTTTATTTACCCAGTCATCGCTGTCCACAACTTTAAAATAAAGCCCCTGGGCATTTCTTATCCCTGCGTTTACTGCTTCTCCATGTCCTCCGTTTTCCTGATGAATCGCACGGACAATAGTCGGATATTTTTCTGCATAGGCATCTGCAATCTCCGCTGTTTTGTCAGTAGAACCGTCATCTACAATAAGAATTTCCACCTCTTCCCCTCCAACGAGAAGAGAATCTATACATTTTTCCATGTATGCCTCTGAATTATAGCATGGAATTGCCACGCTTAAAAGTTTCATGCTTTATCCTCCTTCATGTATTTTACATACGCGCCAAACGCCGATGGTATGGCATAATTTTTCTCCTTCTGCCTTTTTTCCACAAAGAGAATCTCATCTTTTTCCCTGTTTTCAAAAGAAGACACCCGCACACGGTACGCCTTCATTCTCCATTCTATATGGGAAAAAATATGTTTTGCAGACGGAAGGGGCTCAATATAAAGAGGTTCCAGCCCCATGTTTTTTACATAGGAAACAGCTTCTTCCTGTTCCATATATCCCAGTGTATTCGGAAGCTCATAAAGACCTGCAAGAAGCCCCTTATCCGGTCTTTTTAAAATCGCAGTAGCCGCGCCGTCCTGAATTACAAAAACAGTCCTCTCTTCTACCACTCTCGGTTTTTTCGGAGCTTTTACCGGAATTTCTTCCACCGTATGATTTCTGTTGGCAAGACACTTGCCGGAAACAGGACATACCAAACATTTTGCCTGCCCGTTGGGTATACAGATCACTGCTCCCAGCTCCATCAAAGCCTGATTAAAATCACCCGGTCTGTCTTCCGGCATAATTTCTTCCAGAAGTTTCTCTGTCTTTCTTTTCACAGCCGCCTTTCCTATGTCCTCCCTGCTCTCTGTGATCCTGGAAATTACCCGAAGTACATTTCCGTCTACGGCAGGAACCGGGATTCCATAGGCGATCGAAGCGATCGCCCCGGCTGTATAGCTTCCTATTCCCTTTAACGAGAGAAGCGCCTCAAAATCTTCAGGAAGCTTCCCATTATATTCTTTTTCTACTGTTTTTGCCGCCTCCTGCATATTCCGCACCCTGCTGTAATACCCAAGACCTTCCCACAGCTTCATAAGCTTTTCCTCCGGGCAGGCTGCAAGGGCGGAAATATCAGGAAGCTCACTTATAAATCTCTCAAAATACGGTTTTACTGCTTCCACTCTTGTCTGCTGCAGCATAATTTCAGATACCCAGGTATAATAGGCATTCTGTCTGTCCCGCCAGGGCAGGATTCTCTTATTTTCATCATACCAGCTTAAAAGAGGGATTACAATCTCCTTTAACATACTTCTGTCCTCGTCAAATCTACAGGAACTTCTTCCTGTATTTCTATGGTGTCCTCTGTTACAAGGCAGTCTCTCGCGATAATTTTTACTCCTGCTTTTTCCGCTTTTATAAGTGCCTGTCCAAACTCCGGCTGAGTATCCCAGTTGGGCATAAATTTTTTGACCCCTTTCATCTGGATCACAAGGAGAAGATATGCCTCGTATCCTTCCTCCATGCAGTGTATCAGCTCTTCTACGTGCTTGATTCCCCGCACAGTGGGAGCGTCCGGAAATCGTACAACATTATCCTCCTCAAGAGTCACTCCCTTTACTTCTACAAACGCACGGCGGACCGGAGATTCCACATATAAGTCAAATCTGGAATTTCCATATTTTTTCTCAGGGCGTATGGAAACTTCCTCCGGGAACAGCCCTCCTTTTCTGATCCACTCCTCTGCCGCCTTATTTGGAATCTGGGAGTCCATGTTAATCAGCCTCCCCTGTTTGTTTACACAGATGAGATCGTACTTTGTCTTCCTGTTGGGATTTCCGCTTTTTTCCAGGATTACTTCTGTTCCCGGAATCAGAAGCTCTTTGCATCTTCCTGTGTTTTTCACATGAACGGTCTCTCTTTTTCCCTGTATCTCCACCTCTGCGATAAAACGGTTGGGTCTTTTAAGAAAAACCGCCTTCTCTGTTTCTTTATATCTCATATTTTTTACCTCGTGCCTTCTATCATAACATAAAACCTGAAAAAAGCCAGTTGCTTTTTTATCTTTTCTCCTTTAAAATGACTTTTAGCACATAATCACAGAAGTAAAGTACAAAGAATAAACAAAATCAGAAAGGATTTTTATGGACAGTATTATTTTTGACGTAGACGGAACTTTATGGGATTCCACAGAAATTGTGGCAGATGCCTGGACAGATTATTTAAAAAATAAAGAAAACATAAATATGAACATTACCTCCGCAAAACTGAAATCTCTTTTCGGTCAGCTTCTTCCGGATATTGCAGCACAGCTTTTCCCCCGGTATTCAAAAAAAGAACAGCTTCGCATTATTGACGGCTGCTGTGAAGCGGAGCATCAGGCTCTTGAAAAAGCAAAGGCTCCCATTTATCCGGGACTGGAAGAAACACTTTCTGTTCTTTCAAAAAAATATCCGCTTTTTATTGTGAGCAACTGCCAGGCAGGATATATTGAAGTATTTTTAAAAGCAACCGGTTTTGGCCGCTACTTTACCGGTCACCTCTGCCCGGGAGATACGGGAATGCCCAAAGGCGACAATATTCAAAAAATCATACAGGATTATAAACTTTCTTCTCCTGTTTACGTAGGGGATACTGCTGGAGATTACAATGCCAGCAAACAGGCTGGGCTTCCCTTTGTATTTGCTTCTTACGGCTTCGGCAATGTGGAAAATCCCGATTATACGATTTCAGAATTAAAAGACCTGATTTCTCTTTTTTAACATTATATGCAAACGGAGAGCTTCCACCTTGAAAGCTCTCCGTTTTTACTTCTATTTTTTTATTCTGCATTTTGTTCTGATATACCAGAAAAGAGTTCCGAAAATCACAAGAAGCACAACAATATATGCCACCTTTGCGGGAAGCCCTTCTGTGTAAGCATCAATTCCTGTTGCAAGTCCTACCAGAATCAGTGCGATTCCCGAGGATTTTTCCATCTTCTTCTGGTCGTACTTTACTTTTCTTACTGCTGAATTTCCACCTTTCATAAAAATTCCGCCGTTTCCTGTAAGAAGCAAAATTCCAATGACAACAGCGCCAAAAGTTAAAATCAAATCAAATGTTCTGTCCATTTTTTTCTCCTGTACCTTTTTCTTTAGTAGAAGCACACAATCGGCACATCGTAATTGATCATACTGTATAATGCAGCCGCATTGTCGTACGGCATATTGATACAGCCGTGAGATCCGTTTGTGAGATAATCGTCTCCGCCGAAATTGGAGCGCCAGTTTGCATCGTGGAAACCAATTCCTCCGTCAAACGGCATCCAGAAGGTTACAGGCGTCTCATACTCGTATTTTCCGTTCGGAAGCTTCGGTCCTCTTAACACAGAAGGGCTGCTCTTGGAGTAAAGCCTGAAAATTCCCTCATGTGTCTGTCTGTCCGCATAAGACATATTTCCGGATACAAAATCAGATTCCAGAATGACCGCTCCGTCCTGATAATAATAAAGATGCTGATTGCTTAAATCCACCTCTATATACGTGCTTCCAATATCATTATAACCATACGTATTGGCTCTCATGGAATATACAGGCTCTCTTGTTGTCTGCGTTCCGGAACGGATTTCCTCCATAAGCTGCGCCGCCTCTTTTGCCTGATTGATCTGCCAGCCGTAAGCGGAACCGTATACATAAACTGTTCTTCCGCTTGTAGTGTTAAACGCACGGCTTGTTCCCACTGTATCATGCTCCGCAGCAAGCTGCGCCACAAACTCATTTACATGATTCTGGAAAGAGGCATCGTCCTGCACAAGCTTTCCTTTCTCATCAAACTGAAGCCATGTTTTGATCGTCGTTCCGTCCAGAGTTACTGTCTGATCACCAAATGTATAAGTAATGCTTGCCTTCGCAAAGTTATTGTAAGCATCTCTCGTTGCAAGAAGTTCCGGACTGTCGCTTTTTACAGAAGCAGAAGCATATACGTCTGCAGTCGCATTAAAATCTACGCTCTGCATACTTCCTGTTACCGCATCGCTCAAAGTCTGATATGCTTTTTTAAGAACAAGTTTACTTCCCTGTGTCTCAGGCACGATCTCAAATGAAGACTGGGAATCATTAAACGTAACATAAGCATTCTCAGGAGCCACCTGATTTTCTTCCTTTGCGCAGCTTAAATTTCTAAGCTCCGTCTCAAGAAGAGCATGGTCAAAGGTTGTCTGAATATCCGTGGTATAGCTGACCGGTTCTGTATATCCCTTTACCCACTCATACGGCTTCTGGGTTTTTAAAAGTTTCAGAACCTCTCCGTCTGACGTGTACTTATAATTAATATTTGCTCCCTGTATCACCTGAGGCTCCAGATTTCTTGCGCTGACAGAAATAGAATACTTTTCTACCTGTTCTGCAATCGCCTGCTCTGCCTCATAAGCAGTTTTTCCGGAACAGTCCACTCCGTTGATTGTAGTTCCCTCAAAAAAGCGGTCTGAATAATAATAGGAAATTCCTGCGTAGGCGCAGCCGGCAGTTACTGCAAGCATAGCTGCTACAATTCCTGTAATTTTCATCCCTTTATGCTTTTTCTTTACAGGAAGGACTGTATTTTCCAATTCCTCATCACCAATGGGGACATAAGTAATCTTTCGGGGACGAGCTGATTTTTTATTCTGCTGCTCATTCATGTTTTCGTTGCTCATTTATTCTCTCCTCGACATTAAGTAACAAAAAATTTCAATAACGCCTATATTATAACATAATTCTTCCATTTTGTATCTCATATTATGTTTTTTATAAAAGATTAATATTTTCTTTATTATTATGTACAGTTTCCCTTTTAATATTGCCTGGAAAGAAATTTTTTAAAAAGGCGCGGAAAACTTCCCGCGCCTTCAGACATCTTATTTTTTTCTTTTTTTATTTTTCTACAAGAAGAGAAGTTCCTGTCATTTCCTCCGGTTTTTCTTTTCCCATAAGCTCGATAAGAGTCGGGATAATGTCTGCAAGACAGCCGTTTTCACGAAGTGTATATTTCGGATCTGCATTTACAAGAATAAACGGAACCGGATTTGTTGTGTGCGCTGTGAATGGTTCTCCTGTAGAGTAGTCGAGAAGCTGCTCTGCATTTCCGTGGTCTGCACAGATAAACATCTGTCCGTTCACTTCTTTAATTGCATCAACTGCTCTTCCCACACACTCGTCAACTGCTTCTACCGCTTTGATCGCAGCGTTTTCCACACCTGTATGACCAACCATATCCGGGTTTGCAAAGTTAACGATGATCACATCATATTTATCGGATTTGATCGCCTCCACCAGTTTATCGCATACAGCAGGAGCGCTCATCTCCGGCTGAAGGTCGTATGTTGCAACCTTTGGAGATTTTACAAGGATTCTGTCCTCTCCTTTATTCGGCTCTTCCACACCGCCGTTAAAGAAGAAAGTAACGTGCGCATATTTCTCTGTCTCTGCAATACGGGCCTGTGTCATATTGTTTGCAGCAAGCCACTCGCCAAATGTATTGTGAAGCTGCACTTTGTGGAATGCAACCAGTTTATTGCCGATTGTGTCATCATAATCTGTGAAGCATACAAAAGTAGTATCCAGACGTTTTTCTCTTTCAAATCCCTGGAATGCATCGTCACAGAATGCTCTTGTGATCTCACGTGCTCTGTCAGGACGGAAGTTGAAAAATACAACGGAATCTTTGTCAGATACAACAGCAACAGGACGTCCGTCTTTTTCCATTACAGTAGGAAGCACGAACTCGTCTGTCTTTCCATCGTCATAGGAAGCCTGTACGGCTGCTGCCGCGTCTGTTCCTTTTACGCCTTCTCCCTTTGTAAGCGCCTTGTATGCAAGCTCTACACGGTCCCAGCGGTTATCGCGGTCCATTGCATAGTAACGTCCGGAAATCACGCCGATCTCTCCAACGCCGATTTCCTTCATTTTTGCTTCCAGTTCTTCAATGTAGCTCTTTCCTGATGCAGGAGGTGTGTCACGTCCGTCAAGGAAGCAGTGTACATAAACTTTCTCAAGACCTTCTCTTTTTGCCATCTCAAGAAGTCCGTAAAGATGTGTATTGTGGCTGTGAACGCCGCCGTCTGAGAGAAGTCCCATAAAATGGATCGCAGAATTATTTTCTTTTGCATTTTTCATTGCTGCCAGAAGCGCCTCATTTTTGAAGAAATCTCCGTCTTCGATTTCTTTTGTGATTCTTGTAAGCTCCTGGTATACGATACGGCCTGCACCCATGTTCAGATGTCCTACCTCAGAGTTACCCATCTGACCGTCCGGAAGACCTACGGAAAGACCGCTTGCATATCCTTTTACAAAAGGACACTCTGCCATCAGCCTGTCCATAACAGGAGTTTTCGCCTCATATACAGCGTTTGCTTCCTGCTTTTCGTTGAGTCCGTATCCATCAAGAATCATTAAAACGGTTGGTTTTTTGCTCATAATGTTCTCCTTTATATATTATTGTTGTTTTTAATACATTCTTACCCGTCTATACTACCAAAAATCGAGGATTTTTGCAACACTCCCAGGCTTCAGGAATCGGAAGAATCTTTTTTTTAATCTTCTTTATTTTTATACTCCTCTAGTTTTCTCTGAAGATACAAAATATAATGGATACACCCGCACACAAAAGAAGCCAGAAGAAGAGAAAAGGCTCCCGCTGCCAGCATATATCTTCTTGCACTGTCCGTCTCTTCCGGTGCTCCCGCTACCGTACAGTAAAAAACAGCTCCTGCAAATAAAAGAACAAGCCCTGCGGAAATCACCGCTTTTATCACTCTTTTCATCATACACCTCCGTTCGTGTCGATATAAAGACACTATTATAATCTTTATTTTACCCGGATAATGGTTTTATATCAAGAAAAACTGGACAGGATATACGTATGATAAAATATGACCGCTTATGGAAAACAATGAAGGAACGCGGTATTTCACAGTATGATTTATATGAACATTATCACATTACAAAATCGCTTCTGGACCGCTTCCGCAAAAATCTCAATACAGAAGTTTACACACTCGACCGAATCTGCACCATTCTCAACTGTAATATTGAGGATATTGTAGAACACGTTCCCGATGAACCACCGATGGAAAACGAAAGTTCAGATGAAAAGGAAAATTCTTGATTCTTCTCTTTCAAAACTTCTGCAAATCCATTATAATAAGAACGGATACAAAATTTAACTTTTAGATACGGAGATTAAATTTATGAACGTTTTTGATATTCTCGGACCGGTGATGATCGGTCCTTCCAGTTCTCATACCGCAGGTGCAGCCCGAATTGGACTTATCACTCGCACACTCCTTGGAAAGCCACCTGTCCGGGCTTCCATTCTTCTTCACGGTTCCTTTGCAAAAACATATAAAGGTCACGGCACAGACAAAGCGATCGTTGCCGGAATCCTGGGAATGCAGGCGCACGATGAGCGTATTCGTTTTTCCCTTGAGGAAGCGGAAAAAGAAGGGCTTCTTGTGGAAATCTACACAGCAGACCTTGATGACGCCCACCCCAATACAGCAGAGATCACTCTGACTTCCGAAGACGGAACTACAGTATCTCTTCGCGGAAGCAGCATTGGCGGCGGAAATATTATGGTGACAAAGGTAAACGGAATGGACGTTTCCCTTACCGGTCAGCACACTACCCTCATCGTACTTCATAAAGACACCCCGGGAACGATTGCGGCTGTCACAGAACTCATGGCAGACTGCGGCGTGAATATCTGTAATTTCCGTCTTTCCAGACAGACGAAGGGCGGACAGGCTGTTATGACCATCGAAATCGACGGCTGTTCTGACTCTTCCTTAAATGACAAAATCAGCCGGCTTCCAAATATTTACTCAAGCACTATGCTTTTGCCAATTTAACAGGAGGTTTTATGGACTTAAATTATTATTCAATACGTGAACTTTTAGACAGCGCAAAAAAAGAAGGACTTCCTCTTTCTTCTCTTGTTCTCACACAGCAGGCAGAGCAGCTTGAGCTTACAGAAGAAGAAGTATACAACAAAATGCGGGAAAACTATCTTGTCATGCGCGCTTCTATTGAACCGGGCTGCGACCCGGATCTTCGCAGTACAAGCGGACTTACTGGCGGAGACGCCTATAAAATGAAATGTGCTGTAGAACAGAAAAAAAATCTTACAGGACCTCTTCTGGGAGGAGCGCTTTACCGTGCCCTTGCTGTTTCTGAACTGAACGCTTCTATGGGGCGGATTGTAGCAGCTCCAACAGCAGGAAGCTGCGGAATTGTTCCTGCTGCTGTTCTTACAATGGAAGAAATGTATCATCTTTCCGAAAAAGAATGTGTCATGTCTCTTTTTACAGCCTCTGCTGTCGGCATGGTCATCGCAAACAATGCTTCTCTCGCAGGAGCGGAAGGCGGCTGTCAGGCAGAATGCGGTTCTGCCGCTGCAATGGCTGCTGCCGCTGTTGTGGAGCTGGCAGGCGGAACTCCGGATATGATCGATTCTGCCGTTGCCATTACCCTTAAAAATATTCTGGGTCTTGTATGCGACCCGGTTGCCGGGCTTGTGGAAATCCCCTGCATTAAAAGAAACGCTTCCGGTGTTGCCGGAGCTTTTGTTGGCGCAGAGCTTGCCCTCGCAGGAATTAAGAGCGCCATTCCCGCAGATGAAGTCATTATCACCATGAAAAAAGTAGGAAACGCCATGCCTGCCACACTTCGCGAAACCGCAGAAGGCGGACTTGCCGCCACTCCTACAGGACGAAAGCTTTTCGATCAGGTCTTCGGAAAACCCTGCAGCCACAAAACCTGCGGCGTTTAAATTTCTCCAGAACAAAGGATCTCGCTTGCGGGATTCTCAGCTATCACAAAAAATCCTGTGCGGACTTTATTCCATGCACAGGATTTTTTATTCTGTATAAAATTTTCCCTTTTTCATATACATATCTTAAAAGAAAATATTGAGGCTTTTATGAAATATCTTTTTCGCCGTCCTGCCCGCTCCCGGACGCTTCTTATCCTTGCAGCAGCTTACATAATCGGAGCCGGCGCAGGAAATCTTTACAGCTTCCTCCGCTCCGAACAAAAGACTGTGCAAACATCGTCTTCCTCCACAAGCTGGGGACTGAGCTTTCAGGACGAAGGCAAACGCCCCGTCGGAAACGCCTCCGTGGAAGAACTGGCACAGTACGATGCTTATTTTGCAGAAGATACGGAAGAAAAAGTTCTCTACCTTACTTTTGACTGCGGCTATGAAAACGGAAATATGCCCGCAATCCTGGACGCTCTGAAAAAGCACCGCGTTCCCGCTGCTTTTTTCGTAGTGGGAAATTTTATCAAAGACAATCCGGAGCTTATTAAGCATATGGTGCAGGAAGGGCACATCGTTGGAAATCACACTCTCACCCACCCGGATATGTCGTCCATCTCTTCTGTGGAAGCTTTTCAGAAAGAGCTTGCCGGAGTCGAAAAGCTGTATGAAGATTTAACCAAAACTCCCATGACAAAATTTTACCGTCCGCCCCGCGGAATATACAGTACAAAAAATCTTTCTATGGCAAAGGAGCTTGGATATAAAACCTTCTTCTGGAGTCTTGCCTATGTAGACTGGTATGAAGACAGCCAGCCCACAAAGGAAGAGGCTTTTGATAAGCTCTTAACACGTATTCACCCCGGAGCAGTTGTCCTTCTTCACAGCACTTCAAAAACAAATGCTGAGATTCTGGACGAACTGCTCACAAAATGGGAAGAAATGGGTTATACTTTCCGCTCTCTGACAGAACTTGTTAAAAATTAAGCTTTAAAGGTTCCTCCTCGTCCAGCCAGGAAACCGTTTCCCAGATCCTCTGCCCGTTATTGGACTGCGGTTCTCCCGGCGTACTTCTTCCGTTTTCTACATAAGATTTCAGAATATTGCGGAGTTCTCCTGCAAGCTCTTTATGCTCCTCGATTACATTTTTCCGCTCTCCAATATCATCGGAGAGATCATAAAGCTGAAATCTTGGAAGACTTTCATCTTTCGTCCCGGAGACAGGTTCCGACCAGCCTCCAGATCCCTGGCACATTTCCAGCTTAAAGTTTCCTCTTCTTATGGATAAAGAGCCGTCGATACTCTGATGTACAATATCCTTTCGAACCTCATCTCCTTCCGGCTCCTTCCAGAGAGGCAGATTGCTCACACTGTCCTCTCCGCAGTTGTCCGGAAGAGAGACTCCGAGAATCTCCGCCATTGTCGCCATAAAATCAGAAAGGCACACAATCTTTTTACAGACTTTTCCGCCATGCAATTCCTCCGGCCACTGTACAATAAGAGGGATTCTGTGACCGCCTTCATAAATGTCGGATTTTGTTCCCCGGAAAACATAGCTTGGATTATGCCCTTTTTCTTCCAGCTCCTTATAATCTGCCATTGGAGAACAGCCGTTATCTGATGTGTAAATCACAATGGTATTGTCGTAAAGACCTGTCTCTTTCAGCTTTTCTGTCAATCTTCCCACTACATCGTCACAGTGAAGGACAAAATCTCCATATTCGTTCGTGCCTGATTTTCCCTGAAATTCTTTTCCCGGAAGGATCGGTGTGTGTGGAGCAGGCATTGGAAAATAGATAAAGAATGGCGTTTCCCCGTCCTTATTATTTTCTATTTCCTGCGTTACCTTTTCCGTCAGCTCGTCCAGAACATTCTCATGATGGAAATGTGCGCCCGTCGGTCCTTTTCTCCAGTATTTCTTTCCCTTACTCTCTGTCTCATGATCCGGCACTTCCGTGAAATGATCGTTTTCTATGTAAACATAGGGCGGCATATCGAGAGAGCCGCTGATTCCGTAATAATAATCAAACCCGTTGCTTACAGGTGAGCGTGCAATGCGCCCCTTGTAGTCTACACCGCTGCAGGCATCAAAATCCGGCACTTCCTGAAAATCCGGCGTTTTGGAAAAACTCATTCCAAGATGCCATTTCCCGATCATCACAGTGCGGTATCCATTTTCCTTAAAAAGATTTGCCACCGTTTTCCTGCCTTCCTCTATCAAGGGCTCTGAATATCCCCCCACAACTGAGGATTTCAGTCTGGAACGCCAATTATATCTTCCCGTAAGAATGCTGTATCTGGACGGCGTACACACTGCGGAAGAAGAATGTGCATCAGTAAATTTCACCCCGTTTTTGCATAAAGCGTCAAGGTGCGGCGTCTCAAAAGGACATTTTTCGTTAAATGCACGAATATCTCCATATCCCATATCATCTGCAAGAATGTAGATTACATTTGGCTTTTTCGTCATGATTCATTCCCCTGTTCCATTCCGTAATTATTATCTGCACTCCAGCCGTTTTCCCCCTCTACAGAAGCGATCACTTCTCCGAAGGACTTATTTAAAGTCTCTGCCATTTCTTCTGCTGTGATGGCATCAGCTAAAAATTCCTGTCCTGTGCGGTGGAAATAATTTCTCCACTGCTCATTTACACCTGTATACCAGGGCATACGAAGAGGCTCTTCTGTAATAGTGAAACCTGCAAGGCGTTCCGGAAGCTCTACAGTCGTTGCAAGAGGAATCCTGTTAATCTCCTCTGCAAGTCTTGTCTGGATTTCCGGTGAAGACATATACTGTACAAAATCAAGAGCTGCCGCGTATTTTTCCTCATCTTCTTCCAGCGCTTTGTTCATTCCGAAAATAATATCCGGCTGTCCCCCGAGGATTACAGATTTTCCAAGTGCATTTTCATTTGTCTCCTCTGTAATTACAGGAACCGGCATTACTCCATATTCGAAGCTGTCGCCTACAATAGACTGAATCTTTTCAAGAGACGTACTCATTGCCTGTACCATTGCGACTTCTCCTCTTGCAAACATTTCAATGGCGTTTTTCTGATCCAGACCATTGTAATCAGAAGTCCAGTACTGGGAAAATTCTTTCATAAGCTCAAAGCTTTCAATGAGTTTTTCATCTTTGAAATCGATTTTTCCTTCATCATATCCCCTGCACATTTCCGCCAGCTCCACATAACCGTTTCCGGAAACGTCAAGAACTTCTACCATTTCGTGGTCGATCTGGCTACAGATAGAATTATTAAACCACAACCAGGATAAATCTGCAATCGTTGCATTTGGAAATGCGAATGGAATGTTTCCCGCTTCTTTTAATTTGCTGCAGGTATCCATAAATTCCTCCCATGTTTCCGGAACCTCTGCTCCTGCTGCCTCCAGCATATCTTTATTATAGAAAACACGCACCACACTTGTTGCAGTAGGATACCCCGGCACATCGTCTTCTGTAATATACATCTGTTCTGCAATATACTCCGGCAGCGTCTCTTTCCAGGGCTGTCCCTTATCATAAATGCTCTCTTCCTCATACAGATCTTTAAAATTTGTAAGGTATCCTGCCTTATAATCCTGAGTCATATCATAAATAATTCCTGTGTATACGTCCGGTCCCTGTCCTGCTGAAAACTGAGTCATAAGCCATGTTCTGTAATCTGCAGACGGAAGAGACTCAAACTGAATTTCTGTTCCTGTTTTCTCCGTATATTCTGTAAGGATTTCATTCATTACCTTATTTGCCTTTTCGTCCGTATCAAGATCCTGGGCAAACACAAGCTTTACCTTATCCTCCGCTTTTACCTCCACACCCGGAAGCATTCCTCCCAGAAGCCCCATTGCGGTCGCTGCACACATTACTGTAAGATTTCTTTTTTTCATTTTCTGTGTCCTCCTTTATTTTAAATTTTATTTTTTTTATTATCCTTTTACTGCTCCCTGCGTAAGTCCAGCCACAAATGAGCGGCTCGCACAACAGAATAAAATAATGAGCGGCAGGGACGCCGTTACATATCCGGCAAATACAACTCCGTTTCCTTCCACAGCGCTTCGGATCAGTTTCGTCAAAGCAACTGCTATCTGCTGTGTATTTTCCCCTGTTGTAGATACGAGAGGCCATAAATAATTATTCCATGCTGCAAGACCTGTCATGATCACCACTGTAGAAAGTGTGGGCTTTGAGAGAGGCACCACGATTTTTGTAAGAATCTGAAGCTCTCCTGCCCCTTCCATGTCTGCCGCCTCAAAGAGACTTTTGGAAAGTCCCTCCATTGAAGTCTTTAAAAGAAAAGTAGCTGTTGCCGAGCTTGCCGCTGCCGGAGGCAGAATTAATCCCCAGAAGGTATTGTACATATGCAAATTTGTAATCTGAATAAACTGAGGGATCAAAAGCACAAAGCCCGGAATCATTAAAAGCGCCATAATTGCCAGATATAAAAATGTAGAGCCTGCAAACTTAAATCTCACAAAAGCGTATGCTGCCAGGGTTCCTGTTATCAGTACAATTCCAATGACGCACACAGTTACAAAAAATGTATTCAGCATAGGCTTGAATACCTGTGCCCCAGCCTTCACATAATTTGTAAAATGCCAGGCTGCGGGAAGCGAAAACGGAGTCTTTACAATCTCCTCGCTCCATTTAAAGGAATTGGAAAGGAGCAGAAAAAACGGGATCAATACAAGAAGTACGATCAATCCAAGAAATACTCTTCCCAGAACAGATGCTGCTTTTTTCATTTTTCTCCCCCTTTCTAATCCATTGTTTCCGTATTTTTCAGAAACTTGTTATTTACCAGTGTCAAAAGCATGATCAGCACGAACAATATGGTTCCAAGTGCTGAACAGTACCCCATTCTCCTGTAGGAAAATCCCTGCTCATACATATACACAGCAGGAACCATAGTAGAAGTTCCGGGTCCGCCTTTTGTAAGGATATAAACCGTATCAAAAACCTGCAGAGAATTAATGATGGCAAGCGTTACCATAAGCTTGATCTGGCTTGCGATCATGGGAAGGTCGATCATGCGTATTCTCTGAAACAGGGTCACGCCGTCCAGATCTGCCGCCTCAAACAAGTCTGTGGGAATCGACTGCAAAGCGCCAAAATATAAAAGAAACGGCATACCACCAAGAGATACCATGCCAAGCCAGGGAAACCCCACTGCAAGAACAGACCCCAGGGCTGTCTGCGAATTTCCAAGCCAGGGCTTTGCCAGTCCCGAAAGCCCTATATCTCTTAAAAAGGTATTGATCACACCAGTATCGCCATTTAACAGCCACTGCCACAGAAGAATGACTACCACTGTGGGAACTACCATAGTAAAGGTAATTGCAGTTCTTGTAAAATACTGCATCTTCTTTGAGCGCACCGCATAGAGAAGCTCTGCTGTCAAAAGCGGAATCGTAAGCACGATCAGTACCTGCACCACCATAACAAAAAATGCCCTAACAATGCTTTCCAGAAACATTTTGTCGTGGAATGCCTCCACAAAATTTTCAAGTCCTATAAACTCATTCAGATTTGCTCCGTTCCAGTTAAAAAATGACTTTGTAATTGCCATTCCAAACGGTATGTACTTAAATATGATGAGAAGAGCAAAAATAGGAATGAGAAAAAGATAGGGCTTAAATGTCCGAAATCTGATTTTCTTTTTCATTTGATTTCACTCCTGTCGTTGTTGTTAAGCCCATTATACCTGCCATTTTTTCTAAAATCTGTGGACGTTTTTTCTTATTTAGGTGTACGATTTTTCGTTTTTTATTCATTTACAACAAATATGCAAAAAAAGAAGATATTTTTTCATTGGTTTTTTCTTCCAATTTTCACATCTTCTTTTCTATTTTATTATTTTTTATAATTCATCTTCCCACAGTCGGTATCTCTGTGTCACAATTACGACAGTGCCGCCGCCAGGTCTTTTCTCTGTATGAATGCCATATTCCTCTCCGTCCAGCAGACGGATTCTGTCATTCACATTTACAAGCGCAATTCCAAATCCTTTATTTTTCGGAGTGCGGACACTTTTCACTTCTTTTCTGAACACACGGTTCATCTCTTCCCTTATTTCTTCTGTAATCCCCACTCCGTCATCTTCCACATATATTTCCAGAACTTCCTTTTTGCGAAAAGCCCTGATATAGAGAACTCCCCTCTGTTCCTTCTTCTTCAAAATCCCGTGAATACAGGCATTTTCTACAAGCGGCTGAAGAAGAAGCTTTACTACCTGTGCATTTTCCGTATCTCTTTCAATCTCTGTTTTCAGCTCAATACAGTCTTCGTACCGGACATTCATAATGTCCACATACGCTTTCATGTGCTTTAATTCCTGTGTAAGAGGCACATACATATTTTTATTATTTACGCTGTACCGCATCATTTCCGAGAGGTTTCTTGTGAGGAGTTCGATGGGCTCGATTTCCTCAATCTGTGCAATACAGTAAATATTATCCAGGGTATTATGAAGGAAATGAGGATTGATCTGCGACTGAAGCACGCGGATCTGTGCTTCCCGCTCTCTCACCTCGCTGATATACTGTCTTGCGCTTAAATCTTCAATCTCCCTCTTCATTCCCTGAAGAATACCTCTTATTTCTCCAACCTCATCTCCTTCCCCCTCGTCTATATGCTCCCCTTTTGCCATCTCGCCAGCCATTCTTCTTAAAAGCTCAACAGGAAACAGCATTTTCCTGGAAAGAAATACTGCTGCTCCAATCCCTGCTGCGCCGCACACTGCAATAAAAATTTCCACATACATGGCAAGCTGATTTATATCCTGAAATAAGGTATCCTCCTTATCTGCCACAGTAAGAATCCAGTCGTAATTATCAAGACGCATACTTGTAAGAAGCGTACCGCTTCTCGATAACGTTCCTGTATGCTCCATATTTTTCAGAATTTCACTTTTTATATCTTCAAAAGTTTCCGTATCTTCATATTTGTTCTTTCTTCCGGAGCTTTGCAGGATTTTCCCTTCTTTATTCATTAAAAAGAAACCGGCATTATCAGACAGCATTCTGTCAAGCATTTCCTGGATCGCAGAATATTTTACCGTCACCATAACAAAGGGCGGCAGACTTCCTTCTTTTACCGCGCCCTGCTTTCGTTTCACAAAACAGATCACCTGCTGTTTTTCCACATGTTCCGCCTTATATGTTTCTTCCATTGGTCCGAAAACCCTGCATGTAAAATTTTTCTCAGCCATTTGTGAAAAACAGGAGTTTTCCTCAAACTCATATCCTTTCTGCACTGCTCCGGAACCTACATAACGGTAATTCTCTTTGTCCTCGTAAACAATTACGCCTTCACAAATATTATAAAACCCGTTTCTGTAAATCGCGTCCTTGATTTTACTTTCAAATTCCAGCTCCCCTTTGATTCTCAGAAATGCCTGCGGCTCTTCCTGATTTTCCACATACTCACCGGATATGGTAGTGAGAAGCTGATTCATCTGCACATACAACTCTTTAAATTCATATTCCGCTTCCTGTAGCATTTTTATGTTGTATGCCACCCTCTGCTCTTTTACAAAAGAAATGCAGTAAGCATTAACGATGAACCACACAAGAAGAAGCGTTCCTGCAAGAATTACAAAAAATCCCAGAATGACTTTCAGGTAAATCGGCGGTTTTCGTTTATTCTTCATAATCAAGCTCCTGCCACTGGCGCGCCCTGTAATCTGTAGGCGTCTCGCCTGTTACCTTCTTAAAAATTTTCATAAAATATCTCGGATCTTCATACCCCACTTCCATTGCAATATCGCTGATTTTTCTGTTTGTCTGAAGCATAAGTCCCGCAGAGCGTTCCACCCGCTCTCTCATAATATAATTTGTAAGGCTCACCCCTGCTGTTTTTGCAAACAGGCTGGAAAGATATGCTTCACTGATATGGTATTTTAAGGCAAATGTTTTTAAAGTATATTTCCCTGCACAGTTTTCTCCTATTTCTTTCATAATCCTCTTTACAATGTCATCGCCGCTTAAAATCTCCTTTTCCTGTTCTTCCACTTCTATGCTCACACAGGCTTTTTCTCCGTTTTCTGCGGCATATTCCTCTATCGCCTTCTCCACTACCTTATTCAAAACCTTTTTATCTACAGGCTTTAAAAGATAGTCCAGAGCTTTATATCCAAGCGCAGCTTTTACATAAGCAAAATCATCATAACCGGAGAGCATGATAAATTTTGTTTTTCTTTCTGTTTCATATAGTTTTCTGCATAACTCGCAGCTTGTCCCGCAGGGAAAACGAACGTCGGATACTACAATTTCCGGTCTTTCTTCCAGAAAAACAGCTTCCATTTCTGCAAGGCTTCCCGCTTCCAGGATTTCCTCAAAAGAATGCCCTCCCTGCTCAATCATTTTCCTTACGCCTTTTCGAATCCACCTCTCATCATCTGCTACCAATAGCTTCATCTCTTATTCCCCCGTACTTCTCCTTTTAAATCTCTCCGCTTCCAATAAGCCATTCCATGCGCCCTATGGCATATTGGAAAAATCCTTCGTATGCCTCACAAAAATATTGACGGCATTTTTCCCCTTCTCTTACCAGTTCTCTTCTGCAGCCCCCTCTGCACAGAGGATAAACTCTGCATTCTCCACACCTGTCATCCCGTTTCTCCGCTTCCCTGAAAAAAGAAACCTTATCCGGAATCTCCGTCATACGCCTCATTTCCTTAAATGAAATCTCCGCCACATTTCCAATCCTGTATTCGTCCAGCACATAAAAATCACATGGATATACGTCTCCGTTTGCTTCCACAACATTCTGCATGGTGCACTTTCCGCACATGGAACATGCCTCCGGCGCTCCTCCTGACAAAACAGTGAGCCAGTTATCAAACTGCCTGATGTAACAGGCTTCCCCCTGTACTGTATCCTGAAACCATCTGTCAAATAAAACCTTTAAGGCATCTTCATATTGTTTTGGAGAAATGGAATAGGGATTGCTCCCCGGTCTTTCATTTAAGGCGTCCAGACAGGGAATATACTGCTGATATAAAAATCCCTGTTTTTTATAAAAATCGTAAATTTCCCCGGCTTTTTCTGCAGACTGCCCTGTCAAAACAGTAAGGATATTAAAAGGGATCTCTCTTTTCTTCAGTTGTTCAGCTACGGAAATCACTTTTAAAAAGGTCCCGTTTCCATATTGATCCTTCCTGTTTTCATCGTGCAATACTTCTGTTCCGTCCAGGGAAAGCCCTACCAGAAACGAATTTTCCTTAAAAAATAAAAACCAGTTATCATCAAGAAGCGTTCCGTTTGTCTGAATAGTATAGGCAATCTGCTGTTTTTTATTTTTTCTTTTATTTACTTCTTCCGCAAAATCCTGAAACCATTTTAAGCCAGCAAGAACCGGCTCTCCTCCCTGAAAAGCGAAAACACAGCGTTCTTCTGCACTTGAAAGGGCATTTTCAATTAAATCACTTCTCGTCTCCGCGCTCATTATTCCATAATTTTTTATTTCCCGGCAGTTGCTTTCATCTTCATAAAAACAATATCTGCATCTTAAATTACATGCAGAAGACGCAGGCTTTATTAATATCTGAAGCTGTTTCATCGCTGACACCTCTTTTTTTATTTTTCCGGATATACAGAAAAAGCCCAGTACATTTACTGAGCTTTTTAACAGGGGATGAGAGAATCGAACTCCCACCAAAGGTTTTGGAGACCCCTATCATAC
>ERZ834859.595-NODE-595-length-48631-cov-15.446990_pt1 | contig 48631 bp, 58 predicted proteins | sample MGYA00519947_ERZ834859 | MGnify/ENA primary metagenome ERZ834859 (study PRJEB31850, sample SAMEA3708763) | human gut metagenome | biome: human gut; feature: human-associated habitat; material: faeces | place: China | collected 2014 ...
CAATACTACGATTTACAACACGGCGCTTTATATGAGATTGAGCCGGGACGATGAAAACTATGGTGACAGCGTAAGCATTGAAACACAGCGGACAATCCTGCAACAGTACGCAAAGGAACAGGGGCTTCATGTAGTCGGTGAGTATGTGGACGATGGCTGGTCGGGGACGAACTTTGAACGGCCGGATTTTCAGCGCATGATGGACGATATGGAAGCCGGAAAAGTAAACTGCATTGTCACGAAAGACCTGTCCCGTTTCGGGCGGGAACATGTGATGATGGACTACTATCTGGAATTTCTGTTCCCGGAGAAACGGGTTCGCTACATCGCCGTTGCGGAGAATGAGGACACAGAGAAAGGGCTTTCCGATTTTGTCCCGTTCAAAAACCTGTTCAATGAATGGTTTGCGAAAGATACAAGCCGCAAGGTAAAGGCCGCTTTCAAAGCAAAGTTTGCCACAGGACAGCGTATCGGCGCCTATGCTCCCATCGGGTACAGGAAACACCCGGAAATCAAAAACAAGCTGATAATCGACGAGGAAACCCGCTGGATAGTGGAGAAGATTTTTGACCTTGCTATTCATGGCAGAGGGGCGGCCAGTATCACAAGAATACTGATTGCGGAAAAGGTTCCCACACCGGGATTTATCAACTTCCAGCGTGACGGGACTTTTGCAAACATCTATGCGGGTGCGCCGGAGGAAAAAAGCTACGCATGGACGATAGCCCAGGTCAAGAGCATTATGAAAGATGAAACCTATATCGGCCATACCATCCACTACCGGGAAACGAACATTTCCTTTAAGAACAAGCGGAGGGTACGCAAGCCCCAAAGTGAATGGGTGCGGGTGGAGAACACGCAGGAGCCGATTATCAGCGAGCAGGTTTTCCGGCAGGTACAGGAGCAGATAGCAAACCGCCGCAGGAAGTGCAAGGATGGTACAACGCAGATTTTTTCCGGATTGGTAAAATGTGCGGATTGCGGCTGGTCGCTGTCCTATGGGGAGAACAGGCAGAACAGCAAGCCTTACGGCCATTATCATTGTAGCAAGTACGGGCAGGGCACACGCCAATGCTCCATGCACTATATCCGTTATGATGTGCTTTATGCCTATGTCCTCTCCCGTCTGCAATACTGGTCGGGGCTGGTACAGCATGATGAAGAACGGCTCTTGAAGCAGCTGTTAAATGCCACTGATAAGGGACAGGCTGCCGCAAGAAAGAAGCAGGCCGCAGAACTGAAAAAGGCAGAGAAGCGAAAAGCCGAAGTCGATACTTTGTTTGCCCGGATGTATGAGGACTGGGCGGCGGGGCGTATCACGGAATACAACTTCTCTATGCTGTCCGGGAAGTACCAAAGCGAACAGGCTGAACTGGACGAAAAGATTGAACAGCTTCAATCCGCTATCGCCACTGAAAGCCAGAACGCCGTAGACGCAGAAAAATGGATTGCCTTGATGAAAGAGTGCGTCAATCCAACAGAACTGACCGCCGAACTTTTGAATATGCTGATTGAAAAAATCGTTGTCCATGAAGCGGTCAAAGGTGAGGACGGAAGCCGGGAACAGGAGGTAGAAATCTTCTACCGCTTTATCGGCAAAATTGATTGAATGATACCAATATCTTTAACTATGTGATACCGGGGATTCACTTTCTGACAATGTACAATAGGCACAACAATAACTAGTAGATTTTCGTAAATACTCCCTATATAAATTATGAGTCTTGTATTTTGGAGGATTATTATATATTAACCTATGCATTATAGAATTATTCACTTTTTCCTAGTGCCTCCAAACATTTCTCAAGTTTTTTATTCAAATCGGATAGTTTCTTTTCATTTTCTTGCTCTTTTTTTGAAAAGTCATCTTTGATATTCTCATATGATAATATCTTTTGTAATTCTCTCTCTTGTCTATCATCAAGAATCCTCTCAAACTTATCCAAAATATTTTGAATAGCATTAAGATCAAACTCAGAAGTGCGATCACCTTCTTTTAATAAATTTTGATATTCAATTACAAGCGCATGATGTTGTTTATTTAGCCACAATTCAGAATTGTAACATTCTACACATTCTTTAATTCTCTCTATAACTATTCCAGGAGAATCAGTAATTTCTTGCTTTAATATTGATCCATTAAAATATTCAGGATTTCCAGGATATGCCGCAGTAGTTAAGGTCAACCTTGGTATGGATCTATATTAATAAAGTAGACACAAATACATGTTACTTGTTACAATAAATTACACACCCAAACGGAGGTAATATTATGGCTGACAAATCAACACGTTATGACGAAGAATTCAAAAAGTCTGTTGTGTCCCTGTTTAACAATGGTAAAACTCAGACGTCCCTGTGCAAGGAATACGGTATTTCCCAATCGGCCTTGGCCAAATGGATTAAACAGTATTCCACGGTTAAGACTGAAGATGGCGAAATTCTCTCCGCCAGACAGATTAAAGACCTGCAGAAACGCAACTCCCAGCTTGAAGAAGAAAATATCATACTAAAAAAAGCGATTGCCATATTCACGCCACACTCAAAGAACGACTAGACGCCGTTCATAAGCTCAGATTCCAACACAACATCAAAATCCTGTGCAAAGTCCTGCGTGTAAACCGCAGTACATACTACAAGCACTTCCATTCTGCTCCGGCACCCCGAAGTCTGGAAAACCAGATCATTAAATCCTACATACTCCACATCTACGCTGACTACAAGAAAAGACTCGGTGCTTACAAGATTACATACGTATTGGAGCGTGATTATGGCATCAAAATCAGCGTTGGCAGAGTGTACCGCCTGATGAAAACCATGCAGCTACCACCAATGTCTTCCGTTAAGCCTTCTTTTGTTCGTGCTGCAGCAGACGAGGACGACTGCCCAAATCATTTAAAACAGCTCTTTACGCAAAAAGCTCCTAACCTTGCTTGGGTCAGCGACTTTACCTACATCAGAGCCGGTGGCAAATGGTATTACTTATGCATAATCATCGATCTTTTCTCAAGGAAAGTAATTTCTTGGCATCTTTCCGGCAAACCCGATGTAGACCTTGTCCTGAAAACATTTAAAAAAGCCTATGCAAAAAGGAATGCAACATTCGGCCTGATGTTCCACTCAGACCGTGGTTCCCAGTACACTGCATTTGCTTTCCGGCAGCTACTAGACTCTTTGAACGTCGTTCAGTCTTTCTCTAAAAAAGGCTACCCTTTTGACAACGCTGTATGTGAATCTTTCTTCAAATATCTGAAGAAAGAAGAAACTAACAGAAAGACATACCATACTTTTGAAGAATTGAAAAGCTCGATCTTTGAATATATAGAAGGCTACTACAATCCTAAGCGTCCTCATGGCGCCTTAGGCTACTTGACGCCCAATGAAGCTGAGGCTGCCTATGACAGCCAAATATCTTCTGCTTCTGCTTGATAACAAATTAGCTGAATTTGTGTCCACTTGCTTGACTATAGTGCACATCCTTTCGAATTCTTTCACTTTTTTTAACAGTTCTGCTAGCATATCCTTTTCTTCAAGTTGGCGTTTTAGCCTGATGTTTTCACGTCTAAGTTGCTCAAGTTCATCAACCTCATCGTCTGTTTTGTGATGTCCTCGTTTATCAAATAATGTGTTTTCACCACCTGCATCGTATTTCTTCACCCACGAATATACCTGGCTATAAGACACATCATAAAGTGATGCTGTATCTTTATAATTCCGTTCGTGATTTAAACAGTATTCAACGATTTGCTTACGTTCTTCAATAGTTGTTTTTCATCTCGCCTCTGCCATATAGACCTCCCGTTTCGAACAGTAGTCCTTAAGTTTTCTATTGGCATTATACAACGAAATCCATTCTCGTAGCTGGTGTGAAGAAGAAATATCATATTTTATTATCAAATCTTGTAAAGAACCCAAACCAGCGATATATTCTTCAACTACCCGAAGTTTGAATTCTTTTGTATAACTTTTGTTGCCTGAATGTTCCTGAAAAGCCATTATTCCATACTTTTCATATTTCTCAGACCATTCCATAATTGTCTTTTCCCTCGGTGTTCCAAGAGAAATACATATTTCTTTTAAGCTACGTGTGCCACTGCGATAATCCTTGCAGGCTTGCACTCGTTGTTCAATAGAATATTTGGATTTTCTAGGCATGAAAATACCCCCTAAGTAGATTTTGGTTATTTACCTTGTCTACTTAAGGGGTATCATATGAATATCCGAATGCTAATAAGGGCTGTTTACTTCTTAATATTTAGGCCCCCATGAACAGTTTGATATCGTCGTCTACGCTTCCGATACCCGCGATACCAAAAGTCTCAACAAGGACCTTTGCAACATTGGGTGACAAGAATCCCGGCAACGTCGGCCCCAGATGGATATTTTTCACTCCGAGGTAGAGCAACGCCAATAGAACAATAACCGCTTTCTGCTCATACCAAGCGATATTGTAGGCAATAGGTAGTTTGTTGACATCATCGACGCCGAAGACTTCTTTCAGTTTTAGTGCTATGACAGCGAGTGAATATGAGTCATTGCATTGCCCTGCATCCAATACGCGCGGAATACCGCCAATATCTCCTAAAGCTAGCTTGTTGTATCTATATTTTGCACAACCGGCAGTCAGAATTACCGTGTCTTTCGGCAGTTTTGTCGCAAACTCGGTGTAATATTCCCTTGACTTCATGCGACCATCACAACCGGCCATTACAAAGAATCTCTTAATCGCGCCTGACTTCACAGCAGCCACAACTTTGTCCGCCACGGCAAAGACCTGCTCATGAGCAAATCCTCCAACAATCTTACCGGTTTCAATTTCTGTCGGTGCCTTCAGTTTTTTTGCCATCGCAATGACCGTCGAAAAATCTTTTTTGCCGCTCGTATCTGCTACGATATGCGGGCAGCCAGGGTAGCCCGCAGCGCCGGTTGTGAATATCCGAGTTTGTACTTCTTCGCTCCGAGGCGGAACAATGCAATTGGTCGTAAACAGAATTGGGCCGTTGAAAGTTTCGAACTCGCCCACCTGTTTCCACCAAGCGTTCCCGTAGTTCCCCACGAGGTTGTCATATTTCTTGAAAAAAGGATAATAATGAGCCGGCAGCATCTCACTATGTGTGTACACATCGACCCCTGTGCCTTTTGTCTGTTCCAGCAGTTGCTCCAGGTCAGTCAGGTCGTGGCCAGATATTAGGATTGCAGGGTTATTGCGTACACCGATGTTCACTTCCGTGATTTGAGGATTGCCATACTTTGAAGTATTAGCTTCGTCCAGAAGTGCCATCGCTTTTACACCATATTCGCCTGTTTTCAGTGTCAAAGCAACCAACTCGTCAGCAGAAAGTCCGTCATTAAGTGTTGCCGCCAGGGCTTCATAAATAAAAGCGTAAAGCTCACCATTTTCTTTGCCGATATTGAGAGCGTGATGAGCGTATGCCGCCAATCCTTTCAAGCCATAGGTAATCAGCTCCCGCAAGGAGCGCACGTCTTCGTTCTGTGTTGCCAGCACGCCGACCGCAGCAGCTTTTTCCACCATGGCTTCTTTTAACGAAACTTCAAACGTTGCGGCGTCATGCAGTTGACCAGCAGCAATTTTCGCCCGTAACTCATTTCTCAATTTAAGCATTTTTTTAATTTCTGCTTCAAAGGCAGCCGCATCAAAATTCGCGTTCGTAATTGTCATAAACAAGCTCTTCATAACCTCATGGTTAATGTTCCCTAATCCCTTGGTGTCAAGTTTTCCTTTCACAACGACTTCCGAAATGCCTTTCAGGGTATAAATCAGTAGATCCTGAAGTTTGGCTACTTCTTCTGTTTTGCCGCATACTCCTCTGACTTCACACCCCGTGCCTTTTGCAGTTTCCTGGCATTGATAACAGAACATACTCATTAAAATTTCCCCCTTTTATTTTTGTCCACAAAACTATGAAACGTTGGCTACCATATCAAAGCTTAGGCCACCAACCATTCATCACTAAATTAGTCCAATGGCCGAATCTTTTATATATGGCTGTTCCCGTTTGATTTTTCAGTGTTGCCCGTGACCGGAACGACCAAGATACGTTGTTCCCAATCTTTCCAGCCGCTTGTGCAATTCTTCGTGTTTACCCATTCCGATCACTTCTTCTTTCAGCGTCTCGAACCTGTCGAACAGTTTCTCCTGCATCTCTGCCGATAAAAGCTTATCGGCCATTGAGAAAAGCATTGTGTTTTCTTTGCTGATGTGTTGTTCCAGCAGTTCGATGTAGTCCGTGATATATTTAACCAACAAAGCCGTCGCCTCTGCATTCCCCACTTCATAATCGACTACGGCCTGACTCATATTCCGGATGTAAACCCTTCCCTGTTCATGTTCGGCAAGCATAACGCCGATTGGACCGCTGTAGTGGTATACTAAATTTGTAACACCCTGTTCGGATAATATGATAAAATAAATTTATTATCCAAGGAGGACTGAGCAATGTCAGTACGTTACAACGATGACTTCAAAAGAGAAGTTGTAAGAGCCTATATGTCAGGCAATAAATCAACAGTAGAATTAGCTGCTGAATATAATGTTGCCAAAAGCACCATTACAGAATGGTCTAAAAAATATGGTGAAGAATGCCAATACAAACATACCACTCAAAAAACAAGTGAAAGTGATTCTGCAAGTGAAATTCGAAAACTCAACCAGATGCTCAAGGAAAAAGATAAAGAGATTGAGTTCTTAAAAAAAGCAGCGGCATTCTTCGCAAAGGAAATCGATTAGTGGTATATCGTTTCATTGACAACAATAAAGAATATTTTGGTTTAAGGTGGCTGTGTCGCAGATTTGGCATTAGTCCTAATGGTTATTATAATTATCTTAAAGATACTAAAGTTGAATATCACGAGCAGCGTGAGACCATCTATGAAAGGATTAAGTATATTTATTACAATAATAATAGAACTGTAGGGCACAGAGCTATGCGTGTATTTTTATCACGTTATGGAATTCATTTAAGTAAAACTACGGTACATAAATATATGAATAAAACACTTAATTTAGCTGCTATCATCATGCGTAAAAAGCCAGGATATACTTCTGGCAAAAAACAAAAGGTATTTAATAACTCAAACTTCGCACATCCCAAACAAGCCTGCAATAATGCACAGCAAGGGAATGTGACTCCTTAAATGCCAACATCATGCACAGTGTTTCAAACAGTTGTGCCATAAGAGTGGCAGTTTTTCTAAGAAAGAATTAAGCATCTCATCCAGTTCTTTTTCCATGAAAAGCATTCGTTCCTTTATCCTGTCAATGAATTTTTTCAAAATCAATAGCAACGCGTCCATATAACGTAAATCTTGCAGCTCATCATACGAGGCAAAAAACAGATCACCAATGCTGCGTTTATCTGCATTTCGGCGCTGCTCCAGCGACAACATCGTGTAACGAGCAAAGACAATGGAGACATGAGCCGTCATGGCATCATAAGACATTGTCCGGTTTTCTTTCCCCAGCTTCAGGAACGATTTGCACATCTTGAAAAAGACTTCAATATTCCAGCGCTTACCATAAGTCTGAATGATTTCTTCTTCTGACAGATTGACATCAGTCGAAGCTAGGATGAGATACTCCTGACGGTTATTCTTCTTCCTTACGAAGACTAATTTCACCGGTGTTGACATTGAGTCTTTTACTGCTTCAACTTCTACAGAAAGCAGAAACTTGGCACGCCCACGACGTTTCGTAGCAGCACGGAAGATAGCTGTCGCGCTTTGCATTCGGCCATTGTAACGGAAATGGATGGTCTCCGATTTCTTGACCATGGCAATAACGTCGTAGCCGATTTCCTTGATTTGAATCAGCGAAATCGGCGAACAGAACCAGGTGTCAAAGAGAACATACTTAGCTGGAATTTCGACTGCTTTCGCCTCTTTCAGAAGCGTCTGGAGTACGCTGGTTGCTTTAGTCTGTGCCAGCTTACGTTGCTTACCGCCATTACTCCTGGCATCAACGCCAACGGACGCTTCCTGCAGACGGTTTTCACGGTTGGCAGAGGAAAGCAGGCAATGACTGAGCGGAAGGAATGAATTACCATCACTCCATCCAAGCGTCAGCATGCGGAAACCTTTGGTATATTTGTGCTCCACATGGTCATAGACCTTTGCCAGCAGCTCAACCTTCTTGGAACGAGATCTGCTGAAAAGAGAATCATCGATTATGAGCACATTGCGACGACTCTCATCCGTAAGCGGAGCAATTTTATGGATAACAGCAAAGCCCAGCTGAAGCGTAAACTTACGCCAGTTGACACTGCAGGAGTTCATGAAACGGTAAAACGTATCTTTGGCAAAGGGGAGAGAGGGCAAAGTCTCTTTCTCCTTCTGAAAAACGATTTGTTGCTGAATGCATTTTCAAAGGCAACCTGAAATACCGTTTTTGCTGAAAATCCGCGTACTTTATATGCATTACAAGATCTGAGAATCTTGCTGACATGGAATTCTTCAAGAAAATGCGAGATTTTTGAAGAAAGGAGTTCACTGGAACGATGATGATGTGCTACAATATTCATGGCATAAGCCCTCCGTTTGTGTTATGGATTTTTGTCACTTTCATTATACAAAGCGGAGATGACTTATGCTATTTTATTTTGAAAAAGTTGATTTAAGAATTAATGGACCGTTTCACAACTGCGAAGTTTGAGTCACTTAGATACAATTGATAATCTGACTGTTCTGCCATTTCTTCATTCCCCATACGCCCTATCCATAAAATGGGAGTATGCTGTTTTTTTACGATAGGAATAAGCCGCTTAATAAAAGTTGCACGTCCAGAGTAAGACAAGATAACTGCGACATGGTTTCTATCCCCCATTAAAGCCTGGCGACGCTGCTTATAATCATCATCTTGACAAGTAACTTGCCTTCCTATCGACAACATCTTATCCTGAAAATTTTCCGCTGCATTAAAATTATGAGCATGCGTATATATATCAATGCATAATGCCTTTTCTAATACCATTACAATATCTAAAAGACTATCTAAATTTAGGAAGTTATGAGTATCTCGAATGGTTTTCTCATAGAGCAACATTAATTTCTCAGCAATAACTCGTTGACTATCTTCTCCTGAAAATGGATAATTGATATCAATACCTATAGAGTCCGTAGTCTCCTTGCATTCCATCAGCTGTATTCGCAACTCATTAAAACCGTTGAGTCCTAGTTTTTTACAGAATCGATGAATCATAGATTTTGAGACAAATGTTGCATCCATTAATGCCTTCATGCTCATATGAGCTACTGTTTCTCGATGATGTAAAACATACTCAGCCAACTGGTGCTCTGTTAGCGTAAACCGACTACAATATCTGATTTGATGTATAATATTCATACTCTATTACCTCTACCTAATAGTAGCACTTGATGATAGTTTCTTGAACTGTAGTAGTTGTAGTGGTCAAGAAGATTTATAACATTTTATGATAAATTTATTTTTATAGTCCTTTTCTCTCCAACCACCGGAAAAAAAATAATATAATTATCACAACCGGAACAATTACCCCCCAATGGTTTATACCAAGAACTTGCGGCACAGTAATTTTCCCGTAATCTCCCCATGTTAAAACAGTCGTTTTTAGATAAGGAAAGACTTCAGCATAAATACCCGCACCAAATAACATTCCTATAATCCCCCATAATGCATCAAAATGCCCCTCACCTACCGCTCCAAGTGAAGTCCCTGGGCAATAGCCAAGTAATCCCCAGCCAAGTCCAAACAATAAAGCACCGATAACAACACCGCCTAAAATTGTCGGCTTTAATGATAACTGGATTAATTCTAAATCATAAAGAAAATAAACTCCCACCATCGCCACTGCAATATGAGACAACATAAATTTCATGATTGTCATGTCCTTCAATCGTAATGCCCCGATTTGCTTATCATAACGAAGGACATGCCCTTTTTGAAGAAAAAAACCAAATAAAACACCTGTAATCAAACCATACAAAAGTTCCATCATCATTTTCCTCCTCGATATAACCAGTTAGCTGAAATTAATCCGCCAATAAAGAAGCAAATCAAAGCAATATAACTACTAACCGAAAGCTGTAGTGAACCACTCAAGCCGTGCCCACTAGGACAACCATCTGCTAAACGAGCCCCAAACATGGCAATAATCCCGCCGATAAAAGCAACTATTGCCCTCTGCTTAATTCCATCACCAAATCTAGATTTCCACATGTTAGGAATCAACTGTATATGAAAATCGCCTGATTCCATAGCAGCAATAAATGCACCTACAGCAATTCCGATAACAAACATCCATTGCCAGTCGATCACTGGTAGTTCTTTCATAAAATAGGGCATCATTGCGACTCGATCTGGAAAAAACAGTTGCTCTATCATTCCAGTTGTTCGAACAAAACTTGTTGAGGCGCCAAGGTATTTACCAACAAAATAAATTGAACCAATTGATACCATTCCGCTTAAAGCACCTGCCAAATAAGGGTTCCATGCACTTTTACCTTTCATGCTATACAGCCTCCTTTGATTACTGTCTAAATACTCTATTTTCTTTCATTATACTACATCTCTTGTATTGTTTTCCATTTAATTAATAAATTTTCTGCATCTTTTTCGTGTATAAATGATAAATTATAAGATTTTGGAGATGAATTTACAATCTAAGTGGATCAGTTCATAGCGAACCAACTGAAAATTGATACATAGACCTCTGTTATAATAGTATCTGAAAAGAACAACCTATTTCTCCATGAGTAATGCTCTATCAGCTAGGAAGCACCTTCCCTTCGCAGCTATTGGAAGGCATATGCTGAAAAGGAAGTAAGTTAAAACCTGTCTCGTTACATTGGCCGGCCGGAAAAATCGTTATCTGCCTGGCAGCAAGGCAATGAGTAAAAACTTTTTTGCTGTACATCAAAGAAGAATTAAAGGTCTCTGGGAATAACTCCCCCTGTCGGTTACACCGAATTGAGACAAATAGTTTTCGAAGCATGTTCAACTCATTGAAGAGTTAACGGATATACCATTCTAGTTCCTCGATCCACATTCGCCATGGAAACAAGCGACCAATGAAAACGTCAATTACTCAAACTTCGCACATCCCAAACAAGCCTGCAATAATGCACAGCAAGGGAATGTGACTCCTTAAATGCCAACATCATGCACAGTGTTTCAAACAGTTGTGCCATAAGAGTGGCAGTTTTTCTAAGAAAGAATTAAGCATCTCATCCAGTTCTTTTTCCATGAAAAGCATTCGTTCCTTTATCCTGTCAATGAATTTTTTCAAAATCAATAGCAACGCGTCCATATAACGTAAATCTTGCAGCTCATCATACGAGGCAAAAAACAGATCACCAATGCTGCGTTTATCTGCATTTCGGCGCTGCTCCAGCGACAACATCGTGTAACGAGCAAAGACAATGGAGACATGAGCCGTCATGGCATCATCAATCATCCGTTTAAATCCTTTCCGGTGTTTGGTATTCGTAGCTGAAATGCCTTCATCCGTATACATCCCGACAAATTCCCAATTATTTCTGCTCTGGATATAACGCGTATAATAATCCACCTGTGCTTCATAGCTGGTAAGCTGTTCATCATGATCTGTTGAAACCCTTGCATAACCTGCAACTTTCCGTTTCCACTGCCGGTTCAGCGGCTTCTCGGTATAGTTTTGAATCGAGGCCGGTATGACATGTACCTTTCTCATTGAATAATCGCTCCTTTACTGCGTCCATCAAAGAATCGGAACAGCAGACTGCCGTCTTCCTGAATTTCAATTTGTTTCACTTTCTGCCGAAATACTGCTTCATCAAATTCAGAACAGTGCAGTATATCGGCAGCCATGCTTTTTAATGAGTCTTCTTTTATCCCGCCGATATGGATACACCTGCGTTTTCTCTGGCATCGCCAATAGGCTGTTTTTCCCTTTTTACGCCGTTCCAGGCACCGGGTAAAGGTTGCTTTACAATTGGGACAGAAGATGCGTTCTGAAAAAGCTGTATATCGTTTGGAATTGCCGCTCTGATGGTATTGCTTCATCCATTGCCGCTGTTTCCCTTTCAGTTCATCCATCCAGCATTCTTTCAGAGCCGTCTAGTCCCATTGCCGTTCTACGATACTTCCATCTCTGAGATAGAATACCAGTTTCTTATAAGAAGGAACAACAATCTTCTTTACTCGCCGAACAAACAATTCTTCATCAAATTCATCTGTACTCAGAACGGCTGCGCATGCTTTTTTCAAAGCGGACTGTGGAACGGAGCCATAGGCGCCGCAGTTTGTCCCCTTGCCCTTATGCGAATCACAGGTCCAGTATTCACGTATCCTTCCCTTATATTTCCGAACAACATGAACATAGCTTTTCCCGCAGATGCCACATTTGATGATCCCCGTAAAGCAAGAGGTGTTCAAAAAATCCCTGGCATATCCGCCCCGCTGCATTCCCATTTCCTTGCGACTCTTTAATTCCTGCTGAACCCGTTCAAACATATCAGAAGAAATTATGGCTTCATGATGCCGTTCCACTACATACTTATTCTTTTCTCCATGATTAACAGCCTGGCGTTTGGTAATAGGGTCCGTCACAAAGGTTTTCTGAATCTCAAGAACACCCGTATAAATCCGATTCGTAAGAATCTGCCTGATACTGGCGTCTTTGAAATAGTTCCCATACATGGTGCGAATCCCCCGCTGCTTTAATTCCCGTAATATATCTTTTCTGGTTCTGCCCTGCAGATAGGCATCAAAAATTTCTCTGACAATCGCGGCTTCTTCTGGTTTGATGACCAAATTATCTTTCTCCCAGCAATAGCCGTAAACGAAGAACTTTGCATGAGGAATCCCCTGTTCAAACTTTTTACGAAACCGCCACTTGATATTATCACTGAGGGAACGGCTTTCCTCCTGGGCAAAAGAAGCAAGAATAGTCAGCATCAACTCCCCATCCCCGCTCATGGTATGAATGTTTTCTTTCTCAAACCAGACTTCAATACCCAGTTCTTTCAGGCGTCGCACTGTCTGGAGAAGGTCGACCGTATTCCGGGCAAACCGCTGGATAGATTTTGTGAGGATGATATCGATTTTACCCGCTTCCGCATCTTCCAGCATCCGCTGGAAATCCTGCCGCTTCTTGATGCTAGTCCCGGAGATGCCGTAGTCCGCATAGACGCCGGCGTATTCCCAGTCCGGGTTCTTCTGGATCAGGCTGCTGTAATAACTGACCTGCGCCGAAAGGGAATGCTGCATCCGCTCCGATTCCATGAAGACGCGGGCATAAGCTGCGACTTTCTTACGCTTCTTGATTATTGGTATGCTTTGTTCGATTTTACGGATAGTCCGCATAAAATCAGCTCCTTTCGACACTATATATCACTCGTATTATTAAGTAAGTCAAGCAGATAAGCTTGATCACATGCCCTGAAAGGAGCATACGGTATACTGTTCTAAGATGCTGTGGACTGGTGATATTTATCACTACCGCTCAGACGGTTTTTCAGAGTTTCCAGCCACAGTCTCTTTGTCTGATTGTTAATCAGTTAGATACCGCACGACGGTTTATGTAGAACGAGTTTACAAGAGCAAAGAGCTCTGTGGATTAGAACAGTATCAAAAATAATACGAGGAGGTACCATTATGATCCTAGTAGGTATCGATGTGGCAAAAGATAAGCACGATTGCTGCATCACAAACACCGATGGAGAGATGCTTTTCGACATCTTTACCATCACCAACAACAGTGAGAGCTTTGATATCCTGTACGAGAGAATCCGCTCTGTTGCACCAGATCTATCCAAAGTAAAAGTAGGGCTGGAGGCAACCGGACATTACAACTACAACATTCTCTCATATCTGCTTGACAAGCATCTCACCGCTTATGTCATTAACCCGCTTCACACGAATTTTTATCGCAAAGGATTAAGCCTTCGGAAAACAAAGACGGATCGGATTGATTCGAGAACTATTGCACTTATGCTTCTGACCGATTTGAGCCTGAAACCCTACTCGGTTTCATCATATCACAGAGAAAACCTGAAATCTCTGACAAGGTATAGATTTTCCAGAGTTCAGGAACGTTCAAGGCAGAAATCTTCCATTTCAAGGCTTGTTACAATCCTCTTTCCCGAATTATCACAGCTTGTTCCTTGCATCCATATATCCTCAATCTATACCATGCTGGAGGAATTACCGGGTGCTTCGTACGTGGCATCTGTTCATCTCACCAGGCTGACAAACATACTTTCAAAAGCTTCCAAAGGGCGATTCGGCAGAGAAATGGCAATCACTTTTCGTGAGGCTGCTCGAACATCCATCGGTGCCAAAATCCCGGCAAAATCGCTGGAACTGCGTCATACCATCGCTGATGTACGGGCTATCGAAAGTGAAATAAGAGAGGTGGAAACCGAAATACAAAAGCTAATGGATGAGGAAACTACCACTATTACATCCGTACCCGGGATCGGAACTCAAATGGGAGCAATCATTCTTGCGGAGATTGGTGACTTTTCAAGGTTTGACTCTCCTGATAAAATACTTGCTTTCGCCGGGATGTCACCATCTACATATCAATCCGGAAAGATGATCAGCAGCTATGCTCACATGGAAAAACGTGGATCACGTTATCTCAGGTTCGCTCTGTTTAATGTCACGAAGCACGTGTGCAATTATGATCCCGGATTTGCCGCATATCTAGCTAAAAAGCGAGCCGAAGGCAAACACTATAATGTAGCTATATCGCATGCAGCAAAGCGTCTCGTAAGAATTCTGTACGCCATGGAAACGAACGGCACTCTATACGAAGCAGCATAAGCACAACAATCCTTCATAAATTTTTCAGGCATCCTCCGGATGTCTATTTGTCGTGCAAGAAATAGATAATTAAATAATTTCCTCAAAAATCAGCGAAAATCTACATTTCAGGGGTTGACATTCTATAGTTAGACTCTAAAGGCTCATGATAGCAAGTCATTTCTGTACAATAAAGCATATCTTTTATTGCTCTCCTGTAAGGATAAATCTTATATATTCCTTACTATGTTCTTCAAGAAAGATTACCAATTCGTAGTAGCCAAGCTCGTTAGCAAGATATTGAACCATATTAGTATCAAACATATTGGTGCGGCCGCTGTCACGAATAGAAAGTATCTGCTTTTTAATCGTTTCAGTCATTGTCACCGTCCCCAATCTTTACCGCTAGGTCTTCACCGTAAACAACATTAAGACCGCTGCCATTGTCCCAATCCACCATCAATGAAGCGGTATCATCCACCCCAGTAACAGTCCCAAGCGTTCCAAGAGGCGGTGCTTGGCAGTCATCCATTCTCACCAGTTCTACCCTTGTTCCTGCAGGGTATTCTCTGCGTACTTTCTCAACAATTTCTTTATTCGGAAATCTCATCGCTATTCATCTCCTTTTTCGCACCGCTCTTAAAGGCACTGCTGCCGTTAAGGTTCTTCAGCAGAATTTTACGGTCAGTTTTATAAATTTCTCCTATAAACCCCAATCGAAGAAGGAAACAGCGGAAAGCATATTTTTCATTGGGGACTTCCTTTTCCGTGCTGGAGATGCGTTTATGTTCTCGGCTCATTTTGCAGAGGGCAGAAATGAAATCCGTGTAAGCTTTGACGGTATCAGCAGCCAAGCCGTCTGAAAACCAAGGGAAGGAAATCTTATCTGCATCAATAATGATGGGAAGTTCGCTGATGCCCAGTGCCTTTTTGATAAGGCTGCTCTTGGATTCCAGAAGATTGGTAAGGTTGCCTGCAAGCACCGCATCCAATGGCATTGCCACTGTCAACCCCGCAGTTTCGTTTTTAAGTTTTTTTCCCGTAGTCCCGTATGCAGCCAATGGCTCTTTACTAGCGATTTCCGGCTGTGGTTCATCATATGCGGAACTCTTGCAGTGAAAGCCTTTTTGTTCAAGCTGTTCTAGCACCTGCTCGATTTCTTCGCTGTTTGCCATGTCGTTAAAGGTAAGATTTCCGTCTTTGGTTACTGTGAAATAGTCCACTGCATAAGCATAAGTTGGTGTTTTCTGATAAACCGCTTTGGCTCCAGTAATTTCTTCTAATGCCTTTACAAATGGTTTTCTGTCGGTGATGTTGTAAATAACTTTCATTTTGTAAGTACCTCCTTTTCTTCGGTACTACATATATCACTCTAAAAGGAATAAATAGCAAGCTAATTATGTAGAAACTTTTAAGTTATTTTCCATCGCCGCTGACCTCCAAATCCTCAAAGCGGATGGTCTTTCCATCACGGATGACCGATACAGTATCTGCAGAGCCGACCTGCTCAATATAACGCTTTACTATAACATCACAGTATTTTTCATCTAGCTCAATGGTATGACAGATTCTGCCTAACTGTTCGCAGGCTATCAAAGTGCTACCGCTGCCGCCAAACGGATCAAGAACGATGCAATTGCTCATACTGGAATTCTTAATCGGATAGGCAATAAGTGGAATCGGCTTCATGGTCGGATGGTCACCGTTTTTCTTCGGCTTATCAAACTCCCATATGGTAGTCTGCTTTCTGTCGGAGTACCATTGATGCTTGCCTTTCTTTTTCCAACCGTAAAGGCATGGCTCATGCTGCCACTGATATGGACTCCTACCAAGCACTAGGCTCTGTTTTTTCCAGATACAAGTTCCCGACAAGTAAAAGCCTGCTTCCGAGAATGCCTTTCTAAAATTTAAGCCTTCGGTATCTGCATGGAACACGTAAATGCTGCCATCTTCTGCCATTACCCTTTCCATGTTTGTAAAAGCATCTAACAGGAACTGGTAAAACTTATCATTCTCCATATTGTCGTTTTTAATCTTTCCTGCACCGCCTTCATAGTTGACGTTGTAAGGCGGATCCGTTACAACAAGATTAGCTTTCTTCCCATCCATAAGAGTTACATAGGTTTCCTCCTTGGTGCTGTCCCCACAGACTAGGCGATGCTTTCCAAGCAACCATACATCACCGTCTTTAGAAACCGGCGGCTTTTTAAGCTCCCCGTCCACATCAAAATCGTCCTCCTGCGTATCACCATCATCTCCTGCAAACAGTTCAGCTATGTCTTTTTCGTCAAATCCTGTTAAGGCAACATCAAAATCTGCACCTTGCAGGCTCTCTATCTCCACTCTGAGCAGTTCTTCATCCCATCCTGCATCCATGGCCATACGGTTGTCCGCCAAAATATAGGCTTTCTTTTGAGCCGGAGTAAGATAGTCCACAAATACGCAGGGTACTTCTTTTATGCCTTCCTCCTTGGCTGCTAAAATTCGTCCATGACCAGCTATCACGTTATGTTCCCGGTCGATAATGACAGGATTAATAAAGCCAAATTCCCTTAACGATGAACGTAGTTTCAGAATCTGTTGTGGATTATGCGTTCTAGCGTTGTTAACATAAGGTACTAATTTTTCTATAGTTACTAACTGCATTTCCGTTGTTGTTTTTTCCATTAAGCACTGTTCCTTCCAAAATCTTGCTAAGGACCTTTTCAGCACCCTTGATATTGTCAGCGAGAGCCTGTCCCTTTAAAGTTCTGACCTGCTGTTTAGTAAGCTTTGGTCTATAAAATTTCAGTTTATGTAAAAAAGCCGTAAGCTCCATCATCATTTTCTCCTTGCCCGCAAAAGCAGCTCCATGGTATCTGTCGTGCTATCCTCAAAAACCTCTGTGCAGTTTTGCTTAACAATGTCGTAAATTTCATACCAGATAAGATTGGCGCTTTTCTGATATTGTTGGGACATCTGTACAAAAGGCGAGGTCATTACCCCGCCAGTCGTTGGATGCTTCCCCAATAAGCCGTATGTACTTGTTGCATCTTCGCACTGAATATATCTTGCCATAGCCTGTGAATAGGTTTCTATAAGCCGTGGATTTACTAATCTTTCACAGTTGCGCTCTTTTAACCACAGCCAGGTTTCTTTATATATTGCATCAGCACCTAAGGGAACTCCATTTTTCTGCCTTGCCGATAAATAGTCGCTGGGTTTTGGCATATCCGCACCCTCTAAAACCGCGCCTTCCGGTAAATCCACTGCCTCTAATTCCGCTGTTTTAAGTACCGGAATATCATTGGCCAGAACCTTTACCATTTTCCCGTTTTGTATTTTCTCGGCAGCCCCTGCCGGCTTATCACCTGCTCTGACTCTTCTGCCACCACGGTTTGTACCGTCCCTTGCCATTATTCACACTCCTCAATCTATATCTTAGGGTTAATCCCCTGTTTGAACTGCTCTTTTTGTGCGTGAAGCCCCCCGCCCGTGCCTCCCTTTACAGAGTTTTAAGATTTGACCTCCCCCTACCTGCACCTTTTTATTTTTATAGGTTGAATTCATCCTATTTTCTTGCTATAATAACTACAGAAAGAAGAAAGGAGGGTCTTCACATGAAAGTAAATACAAATAATCTAGTCTCAATAACTGAAGCCAATCAAAATTTCTCACGCATAGCTAAAATGGTTGATAAGCAAGGCTCTGTTATAATTTTAAAAAACAATGCCCCACGATATATTCTTATCGACTTCAACGAAGCTGAGGCTGAACAAACTGTAAACACCGAAGACTTAATGTCCATATCTAAACGTTTAATTTCCAAGAACAGAAAGTCATATGAAGTGCTTGCTAAATGATTAAACTAACTAAAGAACAAGTTCTTTTGTTGCACTCTGATCTTATTAAAGAAACCGGGGGCACGGATGGTATAAGAGATAATAACCTGCTAGAGTCAGCATTAAATGCGCCCTTTCAAGTTTTTAGTAGTGGTGCTGCTTTTCCTTCACTTCAACAAAAAGCTGCTCGTCTAGGTTTTGGTTTAATTAAAAACCATGCATTTATAGATGGTAATAAAAGAATTGGCATTCACGTCATGCTTACTTTTTTAATAATAAACAATATTGAACTTAAATATACCCAAGAAGAACTTACAGATATTGTTTTACAAATCGCAGCAAGTGAAAAAGGATATGATGATTTATTAGATTGGATTATTGAACATCAGTTATAGGAGCTACTCGTCATAACGAGCGGCTCTTTTTTTTTGCCATCTGTCACCACGCTCTGCATGAATCCTTGCATGGCACTCCTTGCACAAAGCAATAAGGTTTCTTTTATCATGGGTGCCACCTTCAGATAAGGGCAGCCGGTGATGAATCTCTGCTGTCGCTATGTACCTTCCGTTTGCCATGCACTGCTCGCACAAGGGATGCTCGGCAGCATAGCTGTCACGGATACGTTTCCACGCTCTGCCGTACCTGCGTTTGGTGGCCGGGTTTCTATCGTACCTTTCGTAGCGTTTGTTTTCTTTTTTTTCATGCTCTTCACAAAAGCGGCCATCAGTCAAATTGGGACATCCTGGAAAAGAACATGGTCTTTTAGGCTTTCTAGGCATTGCTTTCTCCTTAAAATTAGGCATAAGAAAAGCCTTGCAGGTCGGTGTGACCAACAAGGCTTGATACAGTTATGCCCATTTATATTTTTTTGCTTTTCGCTATTATAATAATATCACAGGTACGTACTCTCATTCTATCACATTAACTCTCATCCTTTGTCGGCACGGTAATTTCTTTCAGTGCGGCAGTGTGCATTCGGTGTATATGCTGCATGGAATATTTCATATCCACGGCAATTTGCTCCCAGGTAATAAAACAAAGATAGCGTTTCTCCAACAACGTCTGATACTCTACATTCGGCACGGCTTTGATGACACCCATTATTTGATGTTTCAATTCTACAAGGGCATTGATGTCCTGATTGATTTCTTCCTGCAAGGTAACAATCTTGATAACGGCATCTGCCATTTTACTACCACCCTGATTGGGGTTTCTCGGCATATCACTAATTACTGCTGAACAGCTGGTGGCCAAGTCATTTAAAGACTCTATCTGCTGTATTTTAGAATGAATACGTTCATCCAAATATCGTGCCTGCAATAAGTATTCTTTTCCTGTCATATCCTTACCTCCGAAATTTTATAGTCCACTCGGATTGGCTTGGATTGTCATAGGTTGACTCGGAGATGCAAAGGCATCCTCATTTTATTTTCGTAGTCTGCTGTTGTAACAATACCTCACAATCAAAACATCATCTTTTCAGATTCGCCTTGACCGCATCGATAAGTGCCGACTGTGTGCTGTCTTTTTTCTGCAGTGCCTTCAATATTCGCTCGTCAATGGTACCATTCGTCACAATATGCTGCACGATTACGGTTTCTGCCGTTTGTCCCTGCCTCCAGAGTCTTGCTATTGTCTGCTGGTATAACTCCAAGGACCATGTCAGACCATACCACACAATCGTGGAACCACCGCTTTGCAGATTCAAGCCGTGACCTGCAGATGCCGGATGAATCAGTGCCACGGGGAGTTCTCCGCTGTTCCATTTGCGGATGCTGTCCTCGGTATCCAGTTTGGCAAAGGAAACCTTCAGCTTTGTGAGCCGTTCTGCGATTCTTTCATAATCATGGCGGTACCAATATGCCACCAAAAGTGGCCTGCCGTTCATGCTCTCCAAAATATCCTCCAGGGCATCCAGCTTACGGTCATGAATCCTTACTACCTTCTGGTCATCGGTATAAATGGCACCGTTAGCAAGCTGTGTCAGCTTCCCGGAAAGGGCTGCCGCATTAGCTGCCGTTATCTCTCCGTCTGGCATCTGCAGTACAAGCTGCTGGCACATCTCATCATATTTTTTCTGCTCACTGTCTGACAGATACACCGTGTGGTTGGTGCTGATCAGTTCCGGCATCTTCAGATGGTCTGTAGCTTTCATGGAAATGGTGATGTCGGAGATTTTTTCGTATATCTGCTCCTCCGCACCCGGCAGCGGCTTATACGAATACACCACCATACCGTTCATCTTGTCCGGTCGAAAATATGCCGCACGGTACTGCCCAATAAATCTTCCAAGTCTTGCACCCATATCCAGCAGCTTAAATTCTGCAAATAAATCCATCAGACCATTGCTGCTTGGAGTGCCTGTCAGACCCACCACTCTTTTTACAGTCGGCCGTGCCTTCATCAGTGCCTTGAACCGTTTAGCCTGGTGGTTCTTGAAGGAGGACAGCTCATCGATTACCACCATATCGAAATTAAATGGAACACCGCTTTTTTCAATCAGCCACTGTACATTCTCCCGGTTGATGATATAAATATCCGCCTGTGTGTTCAGTGCCGTCAGCCTTTCTGTTTCCGTACCTACTGCCACGGAATATTTTAGAAGTTTCAAATGCTCCCATTTTTCGATTTCGGCACTCCATGTTACAGAAGCTACTCTAAGGGGTGCAACTATCAGCACCTTAGAAATTTCAAAACTGTCAAATAATAAATCATTGATTGCCGTGAGTGATATGGATGTTTTTCCAAGACCCATCGACAGTAAAACAGCGGCGATTGGATGGGACTCAATATATCCGATTGCATATTTCTGGTATTCATGTGGCTCGTATTTCATCAAGAATCCCTCCAATCTGTTCTTCATCATCCAGCACATACACCTTAAAGCCTAACCTTCGAAGCAACCGGTGTCTTGCCAATTGTAGTGGTCTTGGTTTTTCTCCCGGTGCTTTCACTTCCACGAAAGCGAACCTGCCATGTGGAAGAAGCACCAACCTGTCCGGCATTCCATCGAAACCGGGAGATACGAACTTCGGACAAATCCCACCATGCTTTTTTACCGCTGTTACAAGCTTCTGTTCAATCGTTTTTTCTCGCATCTCACATACTCCTTCCAGCATTCCTCAAAGGTATCAAGGCACTCATCGCAGGCATTCTTTCGCTGCAAATGTCTGCGAATCAGTTCGTGCCATCCATCAAATTTACAGGGACGGTTTCTTGGGAAATCTTCTTTTTCCCTTCGCATATCCTGTGCCAGATCACCTGCAGGTGTATCCTCGTTCAAATGGTTTCGAATCATAAAAGTATAAAATGTCATATCTAAAATTCCTCCTGATTTTTCGTTTTTGATTTCTGTCCTTTTTGTCACGCTGTCCTCTATGGGGTAAGAATGAAAAAATAAATAAAATATATTAAAATATGTATCTATATGTATCTGTTACTATAAGGACAAATACACGCATACATACGCTTATGGTATAGGGACAGAAAGGACAAAAAGGACATAATAGGGTGTTCACTGCTCATAAATGTGCGGATTTACAAGATAGGTCTGTGCAGGCGGTCTGCCTTTGCCGGAATAGCTTTCATCATCTTTCGATGCAATATATCCATAGTCTGTCAGTCTGGTCAGAACCTGCTGCACATCCTCGGCTTTTTTGAAATTACGGCAAAGCCGCATAATATCTCTGCGTGTAAATTCGGTCAGTCCGTTTTCCTTTACCACTTCCACCACCTTTTTGCTTTGACTGATAACAGGGTCAGCACCCATAAGCATAAAAGCAGCCTTAGCGTGTTCGATGAAATATTCTCCGATTTTGATGGCATTGCTCATAGTCTGTCCGTCTACTACAAGCGGCTCCGGGACATCCAAAAAGTCATGGCTCCTGCGTATGGATGCCCTGCACAGCAGTGCCGCAATGCGCTGAATGTTTCCCACCAGCTTTCCTGCCCAATCCACGATGTCCGCATAGCCCCTGTTCAGTTCCGGCTCCAGTCTTTCGGCAAACATTTCTATCATGGCATCCGCTTCATCCGACAGCGTGATGATCTCCGCTTCTTTTCCGCATTCGTCTTCCAGCAGATTTCGGATGCACAATTCATATTCACGGTAAATCTCCTCTGGGACAGGCTCGGAACGGTACCTTCTTTTTCCGACAAACGATGCAGGAATGCAGTACAGAAAACGTGCAGTCAAACCTCGTCCACGGAATGTACCGTTCTGCATCAGCCCCGAAAGGACACTCGGCTGCACCATAAGCAATACGGTCAATGCCGGATTCATGATGCTCTCACTGTTTCTCCCAATGCGGTCAACACGAATGCTGTCTCCGGAATACCCCTTCAGCATCACATCAATATTGACCGTCTTGGAATAAGCTCCGGCTAAGGTGTCGAATATGCCGCCCTCGGTGGAAAGAATCGCCGCCCGCCCATCATTTCCGGCAAGCACCGACGTCAGCTTTTCGGTTGTAATATCATCAACATACAGTTTCATCGGCTTCATTTCCTTGTAGCCTGCAATTTCCTCTGCAATTCTTCTGACCTCTTCTGCATCCGCCTTGCCCTTGGAAGCCTGATCCTCCAGCACCTTCTGCCTGCGTTCCAGAATTCTTTTCTGCATCTTACTGGACTCAATCGCCGCTGAATTCTGTGTATTGCGTTCTGCTTCAAACAGATTCAGCGGTCGAAGCATGGCATTTTCCACGGCAGATTTACGCTCGGAAGGATTCATAACATCCAGCACAAATGTGTTCACAGGCTCTATCCAGTCAGCCTTTGCCCTTATTTTGAACTTTCCCTGCATACAAACTGACAGAACAGCTATTGCCGCTGTAGCCGCCATGTCCACAGGGGTCTGTGTGCTTTCAGAAAGAGCCGCCGCATAATCTCCAATCGCCTTTGGTAGTGTATCGATAGGAAAAGAAGGAAGGTCATATTCATCGAAGGGGATAGGTGTTTCCCATTCCGGCTTTTTGTTGTATTCCTCCGGCGGAACATACCCTTCCTGCTTTTCCAACTTTTTACCGAATCCCACAGCACTGTTCCAGATTGTGTCCAGTTCGCTTTGCGGCAAAGGTGGTGTGCATCGCTCCGACCTTTCCATAAAAATACGGTGGGCTTCTTCCGTGCATCCGTAACGCTTGACGATCTTTCCGGCAAAAAGGCTCATCTCTTTATTGCGGGAACCCTCTGTGATATTTTCCATGCTGCGGTCAAACTCAGCAAAATCCAGCTCGTCCAGGAACTCATCAATGGTTCTGCTGCCCTCATGCCAGATAATGTTTTCTGCCGGACAGCCGAATATAAATCTTGCGGCATCCATTGCACCATCATCAAAAAAAGGTGCGGCAGCATAAATCCTCTTTTTCAGTTCGGCGCACTCATCAGCTGTGGTGGTTTTCTTATGTGGAAAATACACATGGTGTCTTGGCCTTGCTGATTTATTTCCCTTGACCTTCCCATCATGGCGGCTTGGAACAATGGCAAAGGATACATCCGGGAAAAGCTTCTGATACATTTCTGGGTGAACCCATTCCTTGGGATTTTCTGTTTTGTCATTATCGCAGTCCATCACATCTGCATCACCGCAAATGTAGTCAAGTACAGAACGGTGTGAATTCTTATATTCCGCGCTTACATGGTCACGGCAAATGGCTGCCTTAAAATCCTCCTCATTGTCAATCTCAGCCTTATTGGGGTAAACGGCATTCTTTGCATTTTCCGTACAGTTTGCGGTGTATAGAGTAAACTTCATCTTGCCGCCTCCTTTAAATCACTGCCGAAATATCGCAGTCTGTAATTCTTCCTTTTGGCTCTCCTGATCTCTGCATCCATCCCGGCGGATATTGTTTCGCCAAACACCCATACCTCCGAGCAATGGCTCATCAGCACATTCCCGAAATGCAGCCCCAGCTCACGCTCCGTTAAATCGTTGTCGTTAAAAAACTGCGGAAACAGCAAATGCGGAGCAATGGGGATGTATCCCTGCTCCACAGCAAAACGGCTGTACTTTCGTGCATTTGCAATGTTCAAGACAGTGTCTCCCGAAAACGGGGAGCATACATACACCATCGGTCTGTAGCTCCGTGCCGCTTTCGTTTCCTTTTCTATGGAAGTGAGTGCCGCATAGGTGGTCGGATCAGGATAACCCTCGCTGTTATACCTGCTCACTCCCACAAGACTTTCCTCCCATCATTTTTCTGCTGCAGCTGTCGCAAAGGACAGATGTGCCAAACAGGTCACCGTCACCATCAGAAAATACCTCCGCCAGGTCAACCTGCACCTCCGACCCGCAGGACGGGCAGCGGCAGAATACATTCTCATCATTGATTTCAATAGACACCTCCACGGTATCGCCCAGCTGTTCTTTCACATAAAACATATTATTTGTCCTCCTCTAATTTGGTTTTGTACCATTCCAGGTGGCGCTTCCTGTCCTCATAATTGGGGAAGGCCACCAATAGTCCCACATCCACTTTCTGCAGGGTTTCCAGCATATCGATCTGCTCCTTGGACAGATACGGACGGATGCTTTTGCCTTTCTTGATCCCGTTTGCCAGTCTGAACTGCTTTGCGGTCATGCCCAGCACAATGCGGTTTAACATATCGCACTCATTGGAAAAGTGATACGGCTTGGGATTGTCATGGAGCAGCTTGATGTTTGCGGTCAAAAGCGGGAACTCCTGTCTTGCGGACACCAGCGTTTTGATGAACTTCTCCATTTCGTTGAAACGCTTGATGTACAGTTCCTTGAATCTCATTGCCTTCGCCCCGGTGTAACCCATAACCAGCATCGTAAAACCGTCACGGGTCATTTGATAGCACGGCAATTTTCGCCCAGTCGCATCCAGGTATTTGTCAGCTGTAAAATTCATTTTTACAAACTCTTCACTCAGCCCAGATTTGGGTTCAGTAATTTTCTCAATATCTCTGAGAACATGGGAGTGCCGTTTTTCAAAGAAATCTGCCACAAACAGGCTGTCCACCCTCGCTGTGTCATGGGCATCAGCAAAAAGGCCGTATTCGTCTTTGGGTATCAATTCTTTCATTCAAAATACCGCCTTTCATAAAAGTAGGGCTTTGCCCTCTAATAGTGAAAGGACAAAACCCTGCATTTTAAGAACCGTATTTTTAATCTTTTTTATAAAAGCTGCATTCGTACCCGTCGGCACGAAGAAGAAGCCCGGAAATCCAAGGCGGAGTCCTGCCCATCTGCTCACACACGGCACCAAGGGAAACTCCCATACTGCACTCGATAATCAGTTCATCATGCACATGACCGCAAATAAAGCAGTGCGACAAGGTTCGCATAGAATGAGCCAAAATATCACGACTGATTGCCTGCACGATATTTTCGACAAACTTGGGACCGTAACTTTCGATGCGTTCCCATTTCTTCGTACCACCAACACCTTCATAGGTTACCGACTCACCGCCGAAACGGTTCTCTCCCATGCGTGGTTTTACATAGGAAAGCTGTCTGCCGCTTGGCAGAAGAATGAACAGCATACCGCTCTGGTAACGGAAGCGGATACCGTGTGTTTCTGTTGGCACTCTGTTTTTGACCGTATCCTTTACACAGCGGTCAACCTCCCACCAGAACCTCACAATATTGGGATTGGCGGCTCTCCATGAATCCACCAGCGGCTGTAATTCTTCCTCGGAAAGTCCCATGTCCAAAGCGCCCATCGCTTTCAAAGCACCCACCGAGCCACCATAGCCGAGAGCAAGTTCAGCGATTTTACCCTTTTGACGAAGGTGTCCGTTCTCGCCATGTTTTACCACAGGCACTCCGAACATGGTGGATGCCGATGCACAGTAAATATCCCCGTTATTTGCAAAGACCTCTGTTCGCCAGCTTTCCTTGGCAAGGTAAGAAAGCACCCTCGCTTCGATTGCCGAGAAATCCGCCACCACAAATTTCATACCCTGTCTTGGTACAAAAGCAGTGCGGATAAGCTGTGACAGGGTATCCGGGATATCATCATACAAAAGTTCAATCGCATCATAATTGCCGGACTCCACCAGTCCTCGTGCCTGTTCCAAATCCGGCATATGGTTTTGAGGGAGGTTTTGCAGCTGTATCATTCTGCCGGCCCATCGGCCGCTGCGGTTGGCACCGTAAAATCTAAACATTCCCCTTGCACGATTATCACTGCAAACCGCTGCTTCCATTGCCTGATATTTTTTAATTGAAGATTTTGCAAGTTGCTGCCTAAGTTCAAGAACCTTACCCAATTCTCTCGGTACAGTCTTTAGTAATTCTTTCACTTCCTTTTTTTCGAGCGAATCCACCGCTATTCCATTATTACAAAGCCACTGCTTAATCTGCGCCACAGAATTTGGGTTATCAATATCTGTTAATTTTTTTATTTCAGACAGTAATGTACATCGGCTTAGTTCATCTATCTTTATTGCGTTTCGAACTACATTCATATCGAGAGCAATCCCACGGTCATTTATTTCCTGATCAACCCAAAACTCCTCCCAAATAAAATCTGGGACAGGAAACTTCTGTAATCTTTGTTGAATCTCCATCTCAACTTCCACATCACGTTTGTTATAGAATTTGAACCTATTCCATTTCTCCATATCATGCTCCGGCAGATTGCGTGTCCTACCGCCGTTTACTTTGGTTGGCTTACAGGGAACACAGAAATACCGAATGAGGTCTTTGCCTTCCTTCAGCTTCTGCTCTTCTAAATTAAGTACCTTACCCGCTCCGGCAAGGGATAATGGCAGTCCCATGTAGGCCGCCCATGTCATAGAGCATTTCCATGCAGACGGGTCAATGTAATCTCCCACCGTATCCTCATTGATGCTGTAACTGACAAAGTGTTTTGGGTAGTTCCTGCGAAGATATATTGACAAACAGATTCTCTCAAATTGACTATTGAATGCCCATTTTGTTACGGTATCATCGGTCAGTGCTTGTATAATCTCAATTGGTATTGTTTCCCCACAAACAAGGTCAACCACTTGTACCTCTCCACCATCTACCGAATAAGCAAATAATAATATTTCAAAATTAGGAGAATCTGCATAACGGTATACCCCCGCTTTTTGCAAATCGACATCAGAGTAGCTTTCGATATCGATTTCTAATGTTTTTATCACAGCCATGAATACGTTACCCCTTTCTTTATCTTGCTGATTGTTTGGTGGCACACATCATACATTTCAGCTAATTCACAGCAGGACATGCCGAACAACAAGCCAAATCGTATCGTTTCCACATCATCCGTAGTCAGACGTTTCCATGCACGTCCCACTTTGTAACCTCCAGAATATTATCTGTCCGTGTATCGAACCTAAGATTGCATAATCTGTTATCAGCTGAATCACAATTATTATGGCAAATATCCATACCGTCTAGTGTTTCTCCTACAAATGCCGCCATCACTAACTGATGCACCGAATAACTTTTACGTGGATTGTTTAGCACTACTGATAGATGACCATATCTATCTCGTTTTCCTGCTTTTAATATTCGTTCTTTGGATATCCATTCAAAACAACCAAATTGATTAACTCCCTTAATGGTACGCTGTAAACTTTTTATTCGCCCATTACTGCTGGCTTGATATTCTCCCTCATATCCGGGTATATCCTTCCAAATCTCATCTGACATAGAACTTCACTCCTTCCTATAAGCAAGGCGGCGAAGAATATACCTCCGCCGCCCGCTGTCATTTACTCTGCCTTATCAGCAGACTCTTCACTTTTCTTGTGCTTTTTCTCTTTATGCGTGTCGATGGCACACTTGATGAGAAATCCCACATTGGCAATGAGGGTTCCCATCACGGCACCGAAACACACGGAAAGCATCATGCTCTGCACCGTCGTCATAGTAAGCCGCCCTCCTTATGCGAGAAAATCATCCTCGCCCTCAGTTGCGAAATCGTCCTCGGCACGGCTCTTACCGCCAAGCGGCTCTCCGTCCTTAATCTTCTGGAGATTATTCAGACCGCAGGCAATCCCCTTATTCCCATTGGAGTTAAAGGCATAGAAGTTAATGGATGCACGGCCGTACACACCGCTGTAGACCTCGCTGCGGTCAAGGATAGGCTGACGGTCAGCATCTACGATACCGGGTGCCGTTGCACTATTGGCATTGACAAAGTAGCTGTCCGCATAGGCTTCATCATCCGGGCGTTCCAGATTGCCGTCACGAAGCGGAGTCTTGAGTACGGAGAGAGCAGGCACGGTCTTGCCGCTGCCCTTCAGCTTGCTTTCGCCTTCCTCGTATGCCGCCTGGATCGCCGCCTTAATCTTATTTACCGTAGCGGTATCAGACTTCGGAATGATAAGGCTCACGCTGAACTTCGGTGCGCCGCCGTTGATGGATTTTGCCTCCCACACATTTGCGTAAGACCAGCGGGTGTTTACTCCTGTGATTACCTTGGTAGGGTTGGTATAATTCTTTGACATATTAGTTGTCCTCCTTAAAATCGTTAGCTGCTGTATTCATTGCCGGACGCTTGTCCGACATAGGTACCAATGTTGGCTTGCCCTGCGGTTTTTCGATAAACCCGGAGAGCAGTTCTTCAAATCTTGTCTTGCCGAGCAGTTTGGTCATTGCGGTAATGCCCAGAACCTTGTGTTCAAATGGGTCATAGCCTGCATCCTTGACTGTATCCGCTACGGTATTTTCGTTTACATACTTTCTGTTGGAGCGTCCTTCGACAATCTTCCAGTCTTTCCACTCCTTGCCGCTGACCGCCTGCTGCAATGCGTATTCCTTCACATCTCCCGCCCAAGATACCAGCGCGTCTGCTTTTGCTAAAATGGCCTCAATCTCATCATCTTCAAGGGTGGAAGGCATTTCAAAATCGTAACGCGCAAGTTCAAGGTTGTATTCGGCTCTCTTACGGCAGGTGGCTTTGACCTTGCAGAACTGACAGTGGTCTCCGGCTTTGTATTCGCCCTCGCCCTTTGCCGCCAGCTGTGCAGTCGGAGCAAGCACCCCATCCGCCCATTTCAGAAGTTCTTCCTTTGAAATGGTGTATGTGCTGACACTGTCTCGCCTCGGCTGGAAGATGGTCATGGTCACCGAGTCGATATCGTAAATGCTGTCGAACAGCTGTAAGGCTCCCAGTGCGTAACACATCATCTGCGGATTTTTTTCGGCTTCCACCAAGATGCCAACACCGTACTTAAAATCAATGACTGTGAGGGTTTCATCTGCCACAATCACACAGTCCCCAGTGCCAAACCCCTGCGGTACCCACTTGGAAAAATCCAGACGCTGTTCAATCAGAACGATTGGGTCTTTACATTTTTCCTTTGCCGCTGCAAGCTGCTCTATGACATACTGGGCATACATATCGGAGCAGTCTGCCATCTCTTCATCGAAATACTGCAAATCCTCCGTGGGGTCTTCCGACTGCTGCCCCAGTACTGTTTTCAGCTTATGTTCGCAAAGGCTGTGGGCATCTGTACCCTGCATTGCAAATTCGCTGGCTGTATCTCCTGCCTTAGAACAGAGGAGAGCCGATGGCGGACATTCCAGCCACCTGTGACTGGACGATGCTGATAATACTGCGTGTTTATCCGGCATTGCCAAGCACCTTCACTTCCGCAAGCAATGCCTTATATTCCGCCGGGTTAATCTCCGACAGCTTTTCTGCACCATGCTTACCAAGGAGTGCTTTGACCTCTGCCGTAAAACCACTGCGGGATTTGTCCGCACACACTGCTCTGACATATTCCAGCGTGAGAGCCTTTTCCTCCGGCACTTCCGTCTTAGGCTCCTCGACGGCTTTCTTTTTCGGTGCTGCCTTTTTAGCAGGTGCTTTTTCTTCTTCCGCTGTCCCACTGAATAAATCAGCCAAGCCTTCCGAAAGACCTACAAGCGTTTCTCCGCATTTGCGAAGCTCACAGGCGAGCATGGACAATTCGTTCACTTTTCCCATTCAGGCTTCCTCCTTCCATATTCGCTTTTTCACTGCCGCTGACTGCTGTAATACGGTCAGCGATTCTTTTTGACACGACACTGATTGCGATAAGCACATCAAATAACTCACGGTCGAGTTCCTGACTACCGCAGCTGTTCGTGCCTGCTTTGCATCTGGTTGTCATTGTTTGACACCGTCCTTTCCGAGGTGCTTCGCTTGCCCCTCTGAGAGTGAAAGGACATTCACGGTTGTTTTAAGAACCACAATTTCAAAAAATATAAAAACCTGCTCCGCCGGATACTGCTGTGGCGGAGCAGGCAGGGAGTTATCCCTTATTTGAAGTCCTTCAATCTGTTATTGAGTTTCAGCAGCACCTTGTGCTTACGCTTGTTGACACCCTTTTGGCTCATGCCGATAGCCTGTCCGATTTCGGCTTCGCTGTGGTCATGGCTGTACATATCCATAATGGTGCGGTCGATTTCTTCTAGTTCATCAAGTGCCTTGTGAAGTTCGTCAATAATGAGTTTTTTCATAATATCTGCTTCAAGGTCGGAGTCGGTATCGGCGGCTTCGTACTCGGTTTCCTCGTACATCTTGTCCAGCGATGCCATCAGTTCCTGTCTTTGCTGACGCTTATCCTCACGCCAAAGAGGACGCATATAGTTTTTGTACTGCTCCTCTGTTGCAGGAATCATCACAACTCTTTTAGGCTTGTTGCCGATTCTCGTCCATACAACATCCGCCGGGTTGATACAGAAATCCTTGATGGTTTCCGCGGTTACTTCCATAGGGATGTAGTGCTGTTTCTCGTTGTTTGTCTGTAGATTTTCAAAATTGTCCATCGTGTAGACCCTCCTTCGGTCTGAAAACCGAAATGAGGACCCACACTGAACTTCCCATAATAATTGGCCATAAGAATGAAATCCTCATTTCTTAACTGGCCAACCGTCCCAGTGGGTTGACTGATATTTACTTGTGTCCGTCTCGCCGCTCTGGGCATCGCTGATCAGGCGATGAACATTGAAACGGGGATGTGAAAAACACCTCTGCTATATATAAGGTCGAGTTGTCCTTCACTGTATTTAAGTATAGTGAGTTTCAAATAGTAATGGAAGATAGTCAAATTACACATTACTTTTATAAATAAGTAACGCATATTTCATTGACATTCTCATATATTTTCTGTATAATTAAGATAAATCATATTATTTTCCATTACTAATTCAGGGCAAAAAAATAAAGCCATAGCAAACGCCATGACTTCTATGCGGAAGAAAGGAGCCGAAAATGCCCCAAATCAAAGAAAATTTTTTTGAAAATATTTTATTTCGGTTCGAAAGCTGTTCCTGTGATTGCGTCACGGATTTAGAACATATCGCTCCGGGAGAAGAACCCATTCGAAAATATAAATTACAGTCATTGCCTGAGTCAAAACTACTCTTTGCTTATGCAGCTAAAAAGGGATTAGTACGAATCGCGCCAAATGGAACAATCGAAGAAGCCAATGTCCTCGGAACACTGATGGCTCTGCCGAACAAGTCCGTAAAAGAACTATCCTCATTCATGAAGGAAAACGGTTTTTTATTCCCTGTATCTGCAGGTTGCTACGAGGAAATCGATGCAGGCACCTTGTACAGCATTATGAAACGGCTGCGAATGACTGTAGAGTTAATGACCGCCGCAAATGAGATACACAAGGATTATCAGAAAATCTTCTTACTAACCATAAATTTGCTGTTTGCCGGAGACCTTACAATTCAAACGGATGCAATGGCTCAGGCATACTCTACCAAGCACCATTCTTATATCGACCTGCTGCAATCAGCTAACTTAAACGTTTCGTATGAAAGAGAGAATAAAGCATTTAATTCCGATTACTACACAGTAGCGGATACCATTTACGGAAGCTATCAGCTTCCCATACAAGAATACAACGATGTCAAAGGCGGCTATTCTACTAAGCCCGGTTTCAATGACCCTCTATTCCGAAATATTATGGGACTGTATCTTAATCTCGAAAGTTCTGGTATTGAGAGAAACATCACAGACTTTCTGTTCCATTATTTCCATGAGGTCGGTATGCTTAATTTTAGCAATAGCCTTTTGTATTACGAAGATCCGAATCTTGATGCTTTCACAAAAGAGATGAAGGAGTCCTTAGTGGAAATTGCTCGTCATATCATTGGCGAAGAAATAAATGCAAACTTGGACGGAATCCATCCCGTATATAATGCTGATACGATGGCACCTTCGTGGAAGGTGGATAATCTGCTGTGTGCTTTGTACTTTTCGATTTTCTATCTGAAGCCAGACCTTGAACTATACCGCCCTTGCGATAATCCAAACTGTGGTAAATACTTCTTAGTCAAGACCACATCGACAAAGACAAGGTATTGCAGCACCGAATGTTGCAATCGTGTCACACAAGCACGATATCGCAAGAAACGCAGAGAGCGAGAAGAAGCATCTGAGCAATAAAAAAAGACCTCTGACCACAGTTTTTAACTGCTATCAGAGGTCTATCTTTTTATGTACGAGGAAGTGGAACCGGGTCTCGTCCTAATACAGCTTCAACACATTCGGCTAATGCCACTTTTTCTTTCAGTGGCTTGCCAGAATAATGGTACATCAAATATCTGGTGTCCATCACAATGCCTTGAATTCTCTCGTAGTGTTTGCCATTGCTTCGCCAATCACCGACAGCTTCTCCCACATTTCCTACTATGGAATCAATCTCAAAGTGATTCTTTGCCATGTTGTACGGCATAATAAACGCATTAAATAAGGAATCGTTGTCCACACCCATGTGCTGCTCCAAGTATTCCCCATAGGTAATTTGCTTATTGATGGAGGAACCATTTGGCAAATGATCTGGAATACCAGTCCAACCGTACTTGTAGCACTTCGCATCAAGCACATAATACTTGCCGTTGTAAACCATAATCGTATCTGGCATCAAAGGACGTTTCTCTTTATATTTTCCCTTATCCAAAAGCCATCTGGTACGAGGAAAATATCTGTCCTTATCCCTTTCGCCAAATGCACGGTCTATCAGTTTTTCCCATACATGGTCAAAATCATCAGTTCCGAAATAAAACTGCTTGTCCGAGGTTTTCTCGTCCATAAATTCGAGCATATCTTTCATGCCTTGAAACAACGCTCTTTTCTTATCATCATTTGTTCCAGCCAGCCTGCTTTGAACAATAGCAATTGATGTTTTGACGTCCGGGTGTGGTCCCGGTTCTTCTATCGTATAGGGAACATACAGCCACCCCAGTCGCTTGAAGGCTTCATAAACACAGTATCGGTTTACTTGCGTGATAAGCTTCGTGTCATTTGGGGTAACAGAGCGAACCACAAAATTTGTGTAAATGAATGAACTCACTCCGTTTTTCGACTGTACAAGCGGCATTTGATTCCTCACAGTTCTTGGCCAGTCTTGATTTCCCGTTGCTGCCGTTTTATAGGTTGCATCCGTTTCCACATAATATTTTCCGCCGATTGAAAAGAAATATTCTATTACACTCTTAAAAGCGTTAATCGGAAAATCCACGCTTTGTGGGGCGGCAAATCTATTCAATGCCAGCAGGCGGTCATCTTTTGTTGTGAATTCCGAAAGCACCTGAATCAAGTGTTTTATATCTGTTCTGATTTCAGCATCAGTTTCCGGCAGTTGATATCCAATAGGGAAATAGACCATCGCATTGTCAGAATCTGCTTTAATGCCTACAAACCTGTCACCATCTTCATTTGAATTTACATGGCAGTGGTCTGTCAAATCGAACTCCATAACAGATTTTAATGCTGAGTCCAAATCCATACTAAATCACCACCTTTATTGTTCAGAATCTCGGAAATCACTAACTACATTTTCCTTGAACATCTTAAAGCGGTCGATACCTTGGGCATACATGAATGCGCGGATAACCTGCTCCAAGCTCTGATATTCTGTACTTTCAAATACAACTTCACGATTGAATTTGAAGGCATCGTCCCACAGATACTTGATAACCTTCTCCGGGAATTTACGGTACTGCTTCATTGCTTCACGGATTTCAGCAAGGCGAACCTTCTCCGTATCCGTTAAAGTACCTGCAGATTCCTTTTTGCGCAGCCCATCGTACTCGCCATCAGACAGATTGCCCATTCTTTCGTCTTTTTTCAAGTCACGAATATGCACGAAATATGCTCCGAGTCTCTTATCCTCGGATGAAGTCATTCTTGCACTGTTGCCTACAACAATACCATTGATAGCTGTGCAGAAATTTCTCCATGTAACCGTGGTGTCAAGGATTTCAGCATCCGCCAGTTCAGGGTCAACATTATCAAAGTTGTTTTCAATCAGACGCATATCCCATCTTCTTTGGAAAGCAGTATCCAGCGTAAATACATTCTGGTCAGACGTATTCATTGTGCCAATGATTGAAAGGTTGGAGGGAATCCGCACTTTTCGAGTATCGCCATATACAACTCTTGAAATATTAGTATTGGTAATTCCGTATTCACTTGTCCCAACTGGGAATCCATCATCGTCTGTTTCGCTTATATCAACTTTGCGGTCAAGTAACTGAAATACCTCGCCAAAGATTGCCGGAGCGTTACCACGGTTAATTTCCTCAATAATAAGGATGTATTCTTCCTCTGGATGAGTATAAGCATCCTTCAAAATATTAGTAAATGGACCTGGCGTGAATTTATAGCTTACCTGCCCATCCTCAGCAACATTCGGAAGAATTTGTCCCACAAAATCAGAATAGGTGTAATCCGGGTGAAATACGAGACGCTCCACCTTGCTGTCCTTTTTGCAATATTCATGCTCTATTGTCCAGCTTTTACCAGAGCCGGGAACGCCATAAAGAAGCACATTGCAGCCTGTGGTAAGTCGATGCTCCTCGTACTGATCGGGAGCAATTCCTTCATCTTCAGCATCCATATCCTCTAAACCAATAACCTTTGTTGCTGACAAGCGCAGGAAGGTATCAACTCGCTTCTGGTAGGCTTCTAAATCACTCGTCCTGCGTTCCATCGCAGAAACACTGCCATTGGAATATTTGAGATATGGATTCATACCATCCGTCAATAAGGACTTTAAAATACGAAGAGCGCCCTTGGCTTCGTTATCGCCATTAACATCGACCGCTTCCTGTGTTTCAAGCACTTTACGATACAGGCTATTTTGATTAAAGATAACATCTCTATCGCCATCCATCAGTTTGAAAACTGCACCTTCTGAAAGTGCGGTCAGCAGATACATTAAATGCAATTCGCATTCTGAGTCCACATTTATATCAAAGCCAACCCAAGCCATGAGAACTCTCATATAAGCATCATGGTTGCTTTCGATTAAGCTGTGAATAATGTCGGCATTCACTGTGTACAGAAGTTTCTTAGGGTAGCGTGTCCCGCCAGTTCTTTCTGCACTCGCCGCTTTACCCTCATCTACAAAGCTGACCTTAGCAAGTTTCCACACAAGTTCGAAAGCAACAATCAGTGCTTCCATTTGGGATTTGAATAGCTGATTTTCGTTAATTGCTGCTACCAATGATTCTGCATCAATTTCATCCTCTTGACAGATTTCGGCTAAGCAGTCAATAACCCACTGGTCTAAATCATCCGTCATAACAATGCCGTCACCGTTCTGCTGCGAATACACAAGTTCTGCAGGTCGGTCAGCACATTCCCATAACAAGATGGCAAGTGCAATTGTGCTTTTTACATGGGGAAGCGAGGACTTAATTCCCAGCTTCAAATCCAGTTCATCATATACAGATATGTTATCGGGTCTATTCATGGCTCGACTCCTCCTTTATATCATTCATAATTACTTTTGCAATCGCTGCGGCCAAAAGTGGCGGCACTGCATTTCCCACCTGTTTCATCTGTGAGCCTTTATTTCCTACAAATCTAAAATCATCCGGGAAAGATTGTATTCTTGCTGCTTCTCTGACAGTGATGGCTCTATCCAAAAATGGATGTGTGAACTTGCCAGAAGAAGGGGTGTCAAATCTTGTAGTTATAGTAACCGAAATTTCATCTTTACGCATACGTGTCCATGTTCCGCTGTAAATGGACTTCGTAAGATGTTCCTTCGGAAGCACCTCTTTTCCAGCATTCGGCGGAATCATCGCCAGTCTTTCAAGTGCAAGAGGAGAATGCTTTGTAACGATATGATTATACAGTGTAGTGGAATTACCACGTAATAATTTCTCATAATCACTTTCAGGAGCATTTTTGTATTCCTGCTTATCAGTTCCTTCTCCTGATTGAAGATAAGCCAGATCACTTATCGCATCCCAGATTGTCACCTTTTTGCTTTGTGGTTCAGGCAACTTGGGAGCTACTCCATTTAACTTTCCGATTATCACAGCACGTCTGCGATTCTGTGGCACTCCATAATCGGATGCGTTCAATACGCCATGTTCCAGCGAATATCCCATCTTGTTGAAGAGTTCTTCGATTTCCTTAAAAAAGAATCCACCCTCTGCTGTCAGCAAATTAGGAACATTCTCCATGACAAAATATTTAGGTTTTACAAGTTCTACTACTGCCACATAGTATTTGAACAGGAAGTTTCTCTCATCGTGTATCGTTTTTCGCTGCCCCTTCTGTGAAAAGCCTTGGCAGGGTGGGCCTCCTATAACGACATCTATCTTGCCCGTGTAAGGACCAAATGTTTCTTTTAAATCCAGAGAAGTAATGTCTCCGACAATCATTTTTGTATTCTTATGATTTTCGGTGTATGCTGCTGCAATTGATTTGTCATATTCGTTTGCAATGAGAACTTCAAATCCCTGCTTTTCAAAACCGAGAGACAATCCTCCTACTCCGGCAAACAAATCAATCACGCTTGGTTTCATTTCGTTTCTCCTCTATCCTTGATTTCGCCATTTCAAAATAAGTCTTATCCAACTCAACCCCTATGAAGTTTCGGTCGGTTCGCTTTGCTACTACACCCGTTGTACCGCTCCCCATAAAAGGGTCAAGTACCCAATCGTCTGGATTGGATAATATTTCAACAAAATGCTGTATCAGGCTTTCAGGCTTTTGCGTGGGATGTTTACCATATCTTCGCTCTCCATTAGGTGTAACAGAGGTTTCTACGAAATCGTGGAACATTGCCCCGGCATTATTAAAAGTCCCCGTCCTTGTTTTGTAAGTGAAATAAATCCATGCTTCTGTAGAATTTACAAAATGCAAATTCATGTTCCTTGGCATTGGATTTGTTTTATGCCATATTCCTGTGGTCTTATAGTAGAATCCATGTTTTTCGGCAAGCTTAATAATAGATTCAACCTTGATGATTGCCATAAAGACTATCATCGTGCCGCCTTTTTTCATTACCCTTGCTGATGATTTAAAGAAATCGTCCATTGATTTTTCCCAATCATCAAACTCCATATCGTCCCATCCTGCAGAGCCAAAGAAGTTGTCTCTCATTTTACTCAGATTGGTATCTCGGTTTTTCATAAAATTACCAAGGTTGTATGGAGGGTCTGTAACAATAAGGTCAATTGACTTATCTGTTACTTTTTTCATCGCAACGATACAATCATCGTTATATAGTTTTATTTCCGGCATCGTGAATTCTTCCTTCCTAAGTGGTATCGATGTTTATTCTGCACTTTTCCCGCTGGCTATCCACGCATCCAATTCAGAGCGTTTGAATTTCCATAGCTTTCCCACACGGTGTGCCGGAAGATCTGGTTTCTTCTTTATCCAATTGCGCAGCGTTACGGTTTTAATCCCTATATATTCTGCGGCTTCATCAATACTTATATAATTTTCTTCAATCGCATTGTTCTTGCTCATTTTTTCACCTCTGCGTTTTCTGGTATAGACGTAAATATACAAGATATATTATATCATCGTGATTGCAAAATTGCAAGTGGTTTTCTGATATTATCTATTCTAAAGTGATATTTGATGATATTTGCTTATACGAACAAGCGTATGTTATTGTTGAAGCCATCCATTTGCTCAATCGTTAGAGCGTTCAACCTTGCAACGATACCCCTTTGCTATCGTTAATACCGTATGCAAAATCCGACCGTTTTCGACACTCTGGATGCTGCCAGTTTCCTGTTTCCGGGCAAAAAAATAAGACCGATGTATTCGGTCATTCACGGAACCCCCTATTCTACGGCACTTTCAGCCTTTAATCTTTGTATCAATCACGCTACTGTTTCCTCCAGTACCATTCAATCATAGATTGATTCTTCTCAACTTGACATCTACCCAATACAACCACTATTGGTTTTGTTTTTAGTGTCTCCGATTGCTGTCAACAATCCTACACACTCCCACTATGCCAGCAGTCCTATACACTCACCAAGCTAAAATCGAATAATAAGTCATAGGGCATTTTTCAAGTTGCCTGCCCTTACAAAAGTAAAAACCGAGACTTTCCTCGACTCATCTGGTAATCTTAAAATTACCGTGAGTTTCAGAAAATCTCGGTTTTATCGGCTTTTCCAGCACTTTTTCTATTTGTTTTTGGTCAGCAAACAGAAGCACTCAACGTGGCTCGAGAGGACAGAATGAATGTCATTAGAGTATGTCCGTTCTCGGAAACATATCCACTGCGTTTTTGGGGCTATCGGTAGACGGAAACATATCCATAGGCTTCGCTGTTTTTTGAAAAACTGAGGTATGCTGTTAATTTTCAGTACCCAATACTGTAAATAACGTTACTCTCCTATTCACTAATGTAATTCAACAATCTTTCTAAAATGTCATGTGTAATTTTTAAGTTATATTGTTCAATAAGGTGACTTTGCAAATCCATAACTAACAGCAAAGAATTTTTATAGGCTTCAAATAATTCTACCTTATCTAATCGAGCAGTGGTCTTTGCAAATTTTTTATAATTTTCAAGGCTAATTTCTTCTTCAAGGTTTTTACTCATGTTTAGCCAATTATCAGCATTTTTTTCTGCCATACGTATAAGTTGTAGTGTATTTTTTTGAAGTTGTGATAAGAGTTCTAATGAACGAGCATATTCTCCTCTTTTTAGAACGTTGATTCCCATCAACCATAGATTAGAGAAATTACACAACAAAAAATTAGCATTTTCTTCAGTAAGTCTATTTGGTCTTGCACCACTTATCTCTGATAAATAATTTTCTAATTGCCCTGTTTCATCGTAAATAAGCATAGCCTTCGTATCAGGAATATAACCTGAATCTTTAAACGAGGGGATTATGTTCATATCTTTTTCAGAAAGGAAATGAAATTCCCCACGTATAAGATTATCAAAAATAACTACCTCTGTTCCGTACTCATTTTTATAAAGCATCAAGTACGGAGCTACATCAAACAACCAGTTGGATGAATCAAAGTTCGAGGTTATACTATCTTTCAAAAATATATAGAACTCTATATCAGAGTATTGGTCACCTTCTCCTTTGGTAAACGATCCATACATCATACAAGCTGTAATTCGTTCATCTGACTCAGTAAGATTCTTAACGTTTGCAATTAATTCTTTTTGTTTTAACATTTCTTCACCCTTTCATGTAAATATCTTTTAGTTATTGTGGCAACTCAAAATCTCTACAAATATAAATTAATATTTTTCGTACAAATATTATTGCAAAAAGCATCATCATGCTCCACAAACAATAGTGTAGGACAATATTCCAAAATCATTTTTTCAATTTGGATACGTGAAAAAATATCAATATAGTTCAATGGCTCATCCCATATATACAAATGTGCACTTTCACAAAGGCTTTTAGCAATTAGTACTTTCTTTTTCTGACCAGCACTAAAATCCTCCATGCTCTTATCAAACTGCTCTCTATTAAAATCCAGTTTACGAAGAATCGTTTTAAATAGAGTTTCATCGATCTTATTATTATAGGCAAATTCAGATAGATTACCTTTTAAATATGAAGTATCTTGCGAAATATAAGAAATTTTTAGTCCACTTGCTAACATAAAATTTCCGGTAAATTTAATATCATCTCCATTAATCAATTTTAGGATACTAGACTTACCACTCCCATTTTTTCCGATAATGGCAACTCTATCACCAATATTGACTCTGAAATTAAGATTACTGCATACTTCTTTATCTCCATAAGACAATGATAAATCATTCGCTTCTATTAGCCACTCTTTGTGAAATTCAAGTGGCGAAATTTTTAAGGCGTCATATTGTTCAATGTTGTGGAGCAGTTCTGATTTTTGTGAAATAGCTTCCTGATGTCTTGACTCAATATTTTTGGCACGTTTCATCGCTTTTGCAGCCTTATGTCCAACATAACCCTTATCCAGTTTTGAACCAGAATTTGTTGTTCCATATTTACTTTTTTCTACTTTATTTGACCAGTTTGAACTACGTTTTGCTGCATAAGACAACCTTCCTATTTCTTTAAGGAGTTTCTTGTTTTCTGCCAGTTCAAAATTATCTTGTAACGTTTTGTTCTCCCACCAAGAAGTAAAATTTCCCTTTTGGATTTCGATATTCGTTTTATTGATAGATAGTATATGGTCAACACATTGATCAAGTAAGCTTCTATCATGAGATACCAAAATAAACCCCTTCTTGCGTTTCAAATAGTTTTGCACTACATTACGTGCATCGAGATCAAGATGGTTTGTAGGTTCATCAATAAGCAGGAAACAACTCGCTGTAAGGAATAAAGCTGCAAGAAGAACCTTTGTCTGCTCACCATTTGACAGTGTATTAAACGGACGATATAAAGCATCTTCTTGAACATCAAGCAATGATATTTCACGAAAAATCTCCCAATCCATACATTCGGTACAAATACTCTTCATTACTTCAATTGTATATAGACTCTTATCTTCCACATCGTAAGGAAAATACTCAAACTTAACTGTAGAACTTATATTGCCGGAATACGCATATTTGCCAAGCAATAAATTTAAGAAAGTAGTTTTACCGCGTCCGTTTCTTCCAATAAAACCGAGTTTCCAATCTGTATCTATCTGAAAACTTATATTTTCAAAAATATTGTCATAACTTCCTTCATATGAAAAAGTTAGATTTGAAACATTTATTAAGGACATGTATTTCTTCCTCCCTTACATTATAAAAATTTTATAAGCAAAGTCGGTTTTCGGCATTAATTACTCTATAATGTTATCCAACTCTGCATGGATTTTGTCATGAATGACATAGTATCATTGTCTATCACATTTATCTTCCTTTCTTTTACAAATATTAAAAGCCGCAAGAAAGTAAATTCTTACGGCTCAAAAACAAATACTATTATTACCTTTTGTTAAACATAAGGTTACTGTAATGTATTATTGAGTGTCGAATACTTAACTTTCTTGCAATTTGCATAACAAAACAAACGGTTCTATAGCCGTTTCTTTAAATATCTTATTATGCATCATATAGTTAGCAAGAAAAGTTATACATTCTTCCACCTCCAAGTAATTTTATTGTATCATATTATCTTCGAAAATCCAATATAATTTTTCTGCTTTCTTCCTAAAGATTACAACTCTATATCAATTCTGACTTTTGATTTGAATTTAACGTGAGTTTATCTTCATATATCACAACATTTACATATTTCCATTTCAATGCCAGATTTGAAAGCTATGATGAAGTTATCTTCGTAGACTGTAACATTCTGGATTATCTTCCTCACAAGGGTATCATCATATAGTAAAGTCCGATATTTATTGGTGCGGATAAATTCAATCAATTCATCGATTCGCTCGTTCTCGCCACTTAAGGATGCATCTTCCACAAGAAGTGAGATGGTCAAGTAAAATTGTAACACAAACACTGATATTTTTAACTTTAACTAAATCTTTTTTCAAACGGTATCAAGTATCCATTTGATGAATGCGGTCTAACATGATTATAATACACCCAAATATAATTGTAAGTTGCCTCATTTAAAGCCTCATCACTCTCAAAACTATGATGATATATAAAGTCTACTTTGAACGTCCCATAAAAACTTTCCATTGTGCATTATCATAAGGATACCCTGCTTTGCTCATACTTTGTGTGATATTTTGTAAAGAGCAAAACTCTATAATTATAATAAATATTAGGTTTTATCTTGAACTTTGATAATAACCATCGTACACCAACCTTCTCATTATAAATATCAATGAATTTGTATTCCCCTAGCATTCGCCTTTCTAGTTTTGCGCTATTGCAAAAAAACATTTGCCTTTAGTATAACCTATCAGTTTTTATTTTTCTATGTATAAACTAAAAACTAGGCTAAGATTTTGCTCTTAACCTAGTTTAAATTCTATTTGCTTAATTTTTATATCCAGTTAATCTCAGTTTTTTTATTTTTCAACTCTAATAAGTTGTGCTACTGCTTCCACATGGATTGTCTATCTCTTTTTATCAAAACTAGTAAAATCATAAAATCTATATTTCCTCGCAACTAGTTATTTGCTCAGGCGGAATATCTATTTCGTCTTTTACGTATAAGAACACCTCCGAAAGCAAATTACTATTTGCCCGGTCAAACGCATGGCTTACCATCCACCGTTTTATCTTCTCAATTTCTTCGTCTGTTAGTTCTTCTTGTGTTTCATTCAAGTCAAAATTCAAGCGATGGATTTGATCTATTGTTGCGTAAAAATTCACTTTATAGCTTTTGCTACGTTTCGCCCATTCATCCTCCATCTTTTTCAAATCTGGGAAAGCACCAGTAAGTTTCATCATAAATTCTGGTCGTTCATGAATATTGGTTCCGTAGGAAAAAATATCATCATTCATCATAAACCCATTAACACAGTAGTCGTAATAAACTCGATGTGCAATTGGCTTGAGATATTTCTCTGGAGGCATTGAATAGTCATTGTGCCTATACCAATCATAATCCACATTGTATTCTTTACCTTTATAGAACAATAAATGCCTTTTCACATCAAAAAATACACCATTGGATTTTAATATTCTGCTTAATAGAGTATCCCCAGATAATACTTTTTGAAGATTCCTTAAACCTTGACTACGAATTTCTCTGCATTCATCTAAAGAACCCACAACATGAAATCCCCATACTCTAATATTCTCCACGCTGATGTCATTTACCCTTGCTGCATTGCGGTCCCAAAATTTCTCAAACTCATTATCACTGTTGATAATGAGTTCTTCTATATATTCTTGTCCAGACATATTGAAGAAAGTAAGCAAAAAATTATATGCACTGTCGGGAGTTCTCAAATCAAAATTATACATTCAACTAACCTCCTGCTAGAATGATAGCTTTGGCTTTGGCAACTTTATATTAGTGTTACCCCCAAGAATACTTGCCCCTATACCAACAACTGTAAAGACAGCCAATGTACCTAATGAAATCATTTTCCAGTTGAATCCTTTGTTTTCTGTATCCTTACTTTCAGCCATTTTTGCAATTTCAACCATTTTTTCTATGTAATATTTTTTCTCCTCAAAAGGCATATCATCTTTCGCTAGACAACTCTTTAAGGCCGTAACTACTTCATTATAAATATCAAAACACTGTTTGCTACTCTCCGAGTTTGCATCAAGTGTCTTTTCCATAACACTTTTGTAATCTTTCAACACTTCCAATGCCATATTGGCAAATTCCGGGAATTGTTCTAATGCTTTTTTAGCAACTTCAGGTTCCATATTCTGCAACATAGATGCAAAAGTCATAACCTTATCTTTTGTAATATGCCTAAAATCAGGAATATCAAACTGTTTTAACACTTATTGTTCTGATAATAAGTTCCTCATTATACGGTCCTCCTTAGCTATTAATTCTTTTAGTAAAATCTCGAAAAATCTTTACAAACATATTTTTCGAATTGCTTTTTACAATATTCCTTCTTTACCCCATTTGAATCCTTGCGATTTCCATTAAACCAAATGCTATGTTTACCCGCATTTTTTCCAGTCTTATTAGTTACACATTCATCAATAAATTCTTTTGATGATAAAATCCACATAGTATCAAGTCTCTCAGAAAAGAATAAAAAGTAGAAATTATCTGTTAGTTCATGTTTAATAGCTGCAAATAAAGCTGCATCGCCATCCGTAACATCTTTAGATCTAGCTTTAATCTGAATCTCAATGAAAGTACCATCTTCTTTCTTAATTACGCAATCTACACCGTGGTCGTCCACCAATGGAACATAGCAATCAATGCCTTCTATCAACATATCACCAATCAGTTTATATTCCATTCGTTTCCCAAATCCAGCTGAATTTCTAAATGATATTCCCACCTCTTATCACCATCCTTTATTATCAATTATCGTTATAGCCATTCTTAATTGTATTAAAACACTTCTTCCAGTATTGTTCTCTCTCCCCTACTTTTTCAGGGTCATAAGATAATCCAAAGTACTCTATAAGTGTGTATGTAAAGTACTCTTCAAAGTAATCGGATCCTTTTTCATTGTAAAGAGCAATCAACTTTTTATTACCACCGTGCTTGGAATCCAAATAATTTCCCCAGCGTTGTGCAACACCTTCTTCACCTGTTGCTGACCCAATATAAAGTTTTCCGTTCTTTGTATCCGTCAAGCAATAAATCCCAGTTACCTTTTTTAGTGCCTCGTAATAGGTAGGCATAATTTTTCCGTTGAAAACATCTGCTAATTTTCTAAATGGCAGATGCACACGGTCATATCCTTCAAACCGTTCTCCCGAATACTGACATGGAAGTATTTCTTTTATAGTACAGTTTCCTATGACCTTTTTCATCCGAAACACATACCGTGCATAAGTGTTTCCTTTTTTATATTTCATAACCAGCCGTCCAAACAGTGGTACAAGTCGTTTAATAATTTTAACTTTCGCTCTACTACCAACAGGGACATCTACTATTTCAGCTGCAGAAATAAAGAGCCATTCATCATAAGACATTTTAATAAAGCTAAATACCGTCTGCCCAATATTAAAGTTCTTTTTATTTCCATACCATCCCCAGTAAGAACAGTCAGTGATGCCATTATCCTTTTCATCCTGTCCCAGAGCTAACCACTTATCAATATATGCAATACCTCCAGAACCTTCCGTCATATTCAACTCGATTCTGCTATTATTTATTTCTGCCGCTGTTAAATTCAATATATCATTTAATAATAGTTCCACCGTAAGCCACCACCTTACCCTTCTCTTTTTACATAGGTAAGCTCTATATCATAGCCAAGAGCCTCCATCATCTGCACAAAGGTCTTATTTACCACGCCATCTTGTTTTTTGATAATACGATTCACGTATGATTTCGTAGTATTGATGTCTTCCGCTATTTTTGCCTGTGTGGTTGCATTCTCTATACACTTAACTTTTACATCTAGTTCTATATTATTTTTAATCATGTTCTACACCTCTGCTTGTTTACTCTCAACTTGTTTCACAAATCAGATAACTTATTGTACTACACATTTTTGTGAATTTCAATCACCCTAACATAATTTACAGCTATAATTATTGCAACAACAGAAAAACACCCTGCATTTCTGCAAGGTGCTAACTTCTGTAGCCTATTACTTCTATCTCTCTACATTCACGCTTGTGCCTGACTTGAATTCCACCATAAATTTCTCCTCGTAAACCGTTATCTTCTCCACCATTCTTCTGACCAAGTTTTCATCGTATTCCTCAATCTGTTCCGTCTGCCCGGCAAGGAACTGCTGCATTTCGGCAATTCGCTGTTTTGTTCCGTCTCGCTCGGCATTATCCGCCATTACCTTTTGCTTTCTCTCACGCAAGTGGTCAATCTCATCAGCAAGGTATTCATAATCCTGTCTGGCATTGGCTCGTTTCAGAAGTTCCTGCTGCAGGTCTTCCAGCTTGGCATCAAGGCTTTCTATTGAAGTCTCATCTTCCAAAGCAAGCACCATCGCTATATTTTCTTCTAAGTCGGCAAGCATATCCTCCTTGCCACCGAGTGCCATATTAATTGCCTTTACCACAACGCTCTGTAATTCTTCTTCCTTCACAGTTGGTGCATCACAGCAGTCGGGACCATGCTCCACTCGGTTTACGCATCGCCATACCGTAGAGCGTTTTCCATGATTGTTCCAAGCAACCCTGCGGTAAATCTCCCCGCATTTCGAGCAATAGACAATACTGGAAAGTGCATATTTGCTGCTGTAGACTCGTTTCTTTCGGTTCGCACCGCTATGAAGATTGGACCTTCTGAGCATTTCTTCTTGCACCTGCATATAAAGGTCGCGGGGGATAATCGGTTCATGACTGTTTTCTACATAATACTGCGGAACGATGCCGTTATTTTTCACTCGCTTTTTTGTTAGTACATCCACGGTATAAGTCTTTTGCAAAAGGGCATCACCAATGTACTTTTCATTTCGAAGTATTTTCTTCACTGATTCAGGACGCCACTTTGGTTTTCTGGCACCCGTTAAAATACCATCCTCCATCAAGCCGTCTCCGATTTGCTTTAGGCTTGCACCCTGCAGGTATTCTCGGTAGATTCGTTTGACGATTTCTGCCTCGGCAGGCTCAATGATGAGGTGTCCATCTTCGTCTTTTGTATATCCCATAAAGCGATTATGGTTGACCTGCACCTCTCCCTTCTGAAATCGAAACTGCATCCCCATCTTTACATTTTTGCTTAAGGATTCCGATTCCTGCTGTGCAAGGCTGGCCATGATGGTCAGCAGAACCTCGCCCTTGGAATCCATTGTATTGATGTTTTCCTTTTCAAAAAACACGGGGATGTTCTTTTCCTTCAGCTGTCTTATGTAGCGAAGGCAGTCCAAGGTATTACGGGCAAATCGGCTGATGGACTTGGTAATAATCATATCAATATGGCCTTCCATACACTCGGAAATCATGCGGTTAAACTCCTCACGCTTTTTGGTATTGGTGCCTGAGATACCATCATCTGCGAATATTCCGGCAAATTCCCATTCCTCATTTTTCTGTATAAAATTAGAGTAATGTTCCACCTGTGTATCATAACTGGTAGCCTGCTCATCGCTGTCGGTACTGACACGGCAGTACGCTGCGACTCTGAGCTTCGGCTTTACTTCTTTATTTACTGTGTTTCCCACACGTCTTCGTGCCGGGATAACTGTGATACTCTTATTCAACTATCGCCACCTCACTTTCAATTAAGCTGTAGGCATATTCTGCCTGTTCAAATGGATCTGCAAATTTTCTCTCAACAAACGGCATGGTAAACATTGTATCTGCCATTGGTTTTGGTGCAGCCTGCAATTCTCTGACCCTGCCCAAAGAGGATGCCCTCGACATTCTAATTTCTTCTGCCTTGTCAAAACGCTCTCTGTCGATGACGGCAGGATAATATTCATCTCCAAGGTAATGCGTGTTTCGCAGCATTCTGCCTGCACTGCCATGATAAATATCAAGACCCGCATTCTCTGCCGCAGGCTTTAATCCAAGTCCTGCAATGTAGCCATCAAACAGCTTTATGACTACCTCAGCCTGTTTTTCATCAACCTCTGCTTTTCCATTTATAATCTTATATCCGTAGGGTATATGTGCCATTATCCCACCAACCTTTCCTTTAATTTCAGTCCACACTTCAGTTCAAAGACGATTTCTTTTCTGGAAAGCACTGTAATCCCTTCTACATAGGAAAGGAATATCTCATCCGAATATTCCGTCAGCATCTCACTGCCGGATGCAAATTTTATAAGTGTCTCCAAGGCTTCAATCTTTGTCCTGTCACCGCTGACGGAATTTATCATTTGTTTCTTTTCTTCCTGCAAATGCTTTTCTTCCAAAATCAAAGCATTGTTTTCCTTGCTAAAAAGTGCTGGCTCTAATAGTCCGCCTGCCATAAGGCTCGTCAGCACCTGCCTTTTCTCCATATTCTTTTCCAGTTTAGTTTCATATTCCTGTATCTGTAGAAGCCTATCCTTATCATCAAATCTCTGCAGGCTGTGAAGAAGCGGCTTTAATACGCTCTGATGGGCAAATACCAGTTTATTCATCATAGTAAGGAACGCCGTCTTTATGCCATCATCCGTAATGTACTTCATGGAGCAGGAATGCCTGTCCTCGATATGATGGGTGCAGCACCAAGCAATGTAACTTCCGCTCGGCTTATAATGGTTTCTTCTTTTAAAGACTCCGCCGCACTCTCCGCATTTGATTCTTCCTGAGAAGCCATAACGATTCTGATAGCGTTCGGTTCGCTCTCCATTGCCTTTTT
>ERZ834859.600-NODE-600-length-48432-cov-10.114393_pt1 | contig 48432 bp, 48 predicted proteins | sample MGYA00519947_ERZ834859 | MGnify/ENA primary metagenome ERZ834859 (study PRJEB31850, sample SAMEA3708763) | human gut metagenome | biome: human gut; feature: human-associated habitat; material: faeces | place: China | collected 2014 ...
ACTGCTCCGAGTACGACACTCTGGACGAGTTCAAGGCTTCCATCCGCAAGAACAACCAGGAGCAGCTGGACAAGCAGGACGACCTGGCTGTCGAGAACGCTCTGGTCGATCAGGTCATCGAGAGCATGGAGGGTGAGATCCCCCAGGCTATGTACGAGACCCGTATGGACGAGATGGTCAACGACTTCGCATTCCGCGTGGAGCAGCAGGGTCTGCGCCTCGAGGACTACCTGAAGTACATGGGCCAGACCGTGGAGCAGTTCCGTGCTTCCTTCATGCCGCAGGCTGAGAAGCAGGTCAAGATCCGTCTGGCTCTGGAGGCTGTTGCCGCTGCTGAGAACATCGTTGCTTCCGATGAGGACGTCGATGCTGAGATCAAGCGCATTGCCGATCAGTACAAGATGGAAGAGAAGCAGGTGCGTGATGTGGTGAACATGGACGACCTGAAGAACGACCTGGCCGTGACCAAGGCAATCGACTTCATCAAGAGCCACGCCAACATCGTGGAGAAGGCTGCTGAGGCCGAGAAGGCTGCCGACGCTGAGTAATTGGCGTCCACAGCTGTAAGGTGCACGGACTGCCGTGCATCTACAAATCAAAGGTTGTAAAAATTGACCGATACGGCTGAACTTTACAGGGAACCCGTATCGGTCAATTTTGCAAATACTATATTCCGTTTTTTTGGGAGGCGAACTTTATGAGTTTTGTTCCTTATGTCGTGGAACAGTCGGCACATGGCGAGCGTTCATACGATATTTTTTCCCGTCTGCTGAATGACCGCATCATTGTTCTGAGCGAGGACGTCAACGACACCTCCGCCAGCCTGGTCGTGGCCCAGCTGCTGTATCTGGAAGGGCAGGACCCGGACAAGGACATCAGCCTGTATATCAACAGCCCCGGCGGCTCCATCAGCGCCGGCATGGCCATCCACGACACCATGCAGTATATCAAGTGTGATGTTTCCACCATCTGCATGGGCATGGCGGCTTCCATGGGCGCATTCCTGCTGGCAAGCGGCACCAAGGGCAAGCGTTTTGCGCTGCCCAATGCCGAGATCATGATCCATCAGCCGCTGATCGCCGGCGGCCAGGGCGGCGGCCTCTCCGGCCAGACCACCGACATCAAGATCCACGCCGAGCACATGGTGTATATCCGCGACAAGATGAACCGCATGCTCAGTGAGTATACCGGCCAGCCGCTGGAGAAGCTCCAGATGGACACCGAGCGCGACAACTATATGTCTGCGCTGGAAGCAAAGGAATACGGACTGATCGACGAGGTCATTACCCACCGCTGATCGTTCCGCTGACACCAATTTATCCAGGATAAGGAAAAACAGCTATGGCAAATAACAATTCCGGCAGAGACAAAAACGAGAAGGATCTGGTCTGCAGCTTCTGTGGAAAGCACCAGGACGAAGTGGAACGCATGATCATCGGCCCCGGCGTCAACATCTGCAGTGAGTGCATCGGCCTGTGCCACGAACTGCTTTCCGACAAGCCGGAGCGTCCGTCCGGTAGCCGTGCACCGCGTGCAGGCGCGGGCCGTACCCGCAGCCTGCAGGCCGCTGACGACCTGAACATCAACATCATGACCCCGGCGGAGATCAAGGAAGGCCTGGATCAGTACGTCATCGGGCAGGATGAGGCAAAGCGGGTGCTGGCTGTCTCGGTCTACAACCACTATAAGCGCATCCTGAGCGGCAAGGGCGGCGACGTGGAACTGCAGAAGTCCAACGTGCTTCTGCTGGGCCCCTCCGGCGTGGGCAAGACCCTGCTGGCCCAGACGCTGGCCAAGATGCTGGGCGTCCCCTTCGCGATCGCCGATGCCACCACCCTGACCGAGGCCGGCTATGTGGGCGAGGATGTGGAGAACATCCTGCTCAAGCTGATCCAGGCAGCGGATTTTGATGTGCAGAAGGCGCAGATCGGTATCATCTATATCGACGAGATCGACAAGATCACCCGCAAGAGCGAGAATCCCTCCATTACCCGTGATGTGGGCGGTGAAGGCGTGCAGCAGGCCCTGCTGAAGATCCTGGAGGGCACTGTGAGCAATGTTCCTCCGCAGGGCGGCCGCAAGCATCCGCAGCAGGAGTTCATCCAGATCGACACCACCAACATCCTGTTCATCTGCGGCGGTGCCTTCGACGGACTGGACAAGTATATCCTGCGCCGCACCGACAAGTCTGCTCTGGGCTTTGGCAGTGCACTGAAGGACAACTCCGTCGAGGCGGAGAAGGCCCTGCTGCGCAAGGTGGAGCCCCACGATCTGGTCAAGTTCGGCCTGATCCCGGAGCTGATCGGCCGCCTGCCGGTCATCACCGTGTTGGACGATCTGGACGAGGATGCTCTGGTGCGCGTGCTCAAGGAGCCCCGCAACAGCCTGGTCAAGCAGTACAAAGAGCTGCTGAACATGGACAACGTGGAACTGAATTTCACCAACGAAGCACTCCACGCCATTGCCCGCAAGACCATCGAGCGTAAGACCGGTGCCCGCGGCCTGCGCAGCGTGATGGAGAGCATCCTGCTGCCCATCATGTACGAGGTGCCCAACGACGCCACCATCATCCGCGTGACGGTGGATGAGGACACCGTGGAGAGCGGCGAAGCCCACCTGGAGTACGGCGCAGTGCGCAAGCGTTATAAGAACCAGACCTCCCTGAGCTGATCCTGAGCAGGGGAGAAAGGCCCTGTTTCAAAAGCAATTTGCTTTTGGCAGGGCTTTTTGTTTTCAGATTCTTGTTTCTAAGGGCAAAATGCGTTATAATAATAAAGTCTGGAATCTGTGCGGAGCTTTTCCCTGGCAGGAGCGCTTCCCCCAAGGCAGATCCCGACGCAATGGGTAACAGGAAGTACGATAAAGGAGTGTGTTTTCAATGGCAAATTATCTTGCAATGAATCGTGAAGAACTTGCTGCCGAAAAAGCTGCGCTTGAGGCAGAGTACAAAAAGTTTCAGGCCAAGGGCCTCAAGCTGAATATGGCCCGCGGCAAGCCTGGCCCTCACCAGATGGATCTGGCCATGGACCTGCTGAAGATGAACGATTACACCACCGATGCCGGCACCGATGCCCGCAACTACGGTGAACTGGAGGGTCTGCAGGAGGCCCGCGTGCTGTTTGCCGATGTGTTCGGCGTGCAGCCCGGGGAGGTGTTCGTGGGCGGCAACTCCAGCCTGCAGCTGATGTACAATCTGATCAATATCGGCTATGTGTTCGGCTTCCCGGAGTCTCCGTGCCCCTGGTCTCAGGTGGAGAAGCGCAAGTTCCTCTGCCCGGTGCCCGGCTACGACCGTCACTTTGCCATCACTGAGGAATTCGGCTTTGAGCTGGTCAGCGTGCCCATGACCCCCAATGGCCCGGATATGGACATGGTGGAAAAACTGGTGGCCGAGGATGACACCATCAAGGGCATCTGGTGCGTGCCGCAGTATTCCAACCCCGATGGCTACACCTACAGCGATGAGACCATCGAGCGCTTCGCCAAGATGAAGACCGCTGCGCCCGACTTCAAGATCTTCTGGGATGAGGCCTACATCGTGCACCACCTCACCGATGAGATCATCGAGACCCCGGTGCTGCTGAACGAGAGCAAGAAGTACGGCAATGAGGACCGTGTGTTCATGTTCACCTCTACCAGCAAGATCACCTTCCCGGGTGCCGGTGTTTCCGCCATTGCCTGCAGCGAGAGCAGCATGAAGTATATCTGCAAGCGCTTCTCGGTGATGATCATCAGCTACGACAAGATGAACCAGCTGCGCCACGTCCGCTTCCTGAAGAACAAGGAAGGCGTTCTGGCCCACATGGCAAAGCATCGCCGTCGTCTGGTGCCCTGCTTCGATGCCGTCAAGACGGCATTCCGCAATAACCTCACCCCCTGCGGCGACATTGCCCACTGGACCGACCCCAAGGGCGGCTATTTCATCAGCCTGTACGTCATGCCCGGCTGTGCCAAGCGTGTGGCAAACCTGTGCAAGGAAGCCGGTCTGACCCTGACCGGTGCCGGTTCGGCATACCCCTACCACAAGGACCCGCAGGATTCTCATCTGCGCATTGCACCCACCTACCCCAGCCTGGACGAGGTGGAGACCGCCTCTGAGCTGCTGTGCGTCTGTGTGCGTCTGGCCGTTGTGGAAAAGCTGCTGGCAGAGCAGGCATAACATTTCTTTGTAAAAACCTCCTCCGTGCGGTCCGCCGGGCCTGCCGGGGGAGGTTTCAATAACGGGTCCCGCAGCAAACGGGACGTTTGGAGGTATTCCTGAAACATATGAAGACAAAAGGCAAAGCATGGCACCTGGTCGTCACAGTGCTTCTGATCCTTGCGTTTGTGTACACGGCGTTTTTCGGCGTGTCGGCAAAGTACGGCGATGTGACCACCACCTACATCAAGGGTGCAAAGGACATCCGGTTCGGTGTGGACATCAAAGGCGGCGTCAACGTCACCTTTGTGCCCTCGGAGGACTACGATGCCACTGAGGAGCAGCTGGAAGCGGCGCAGCTCGTCATCGAGAACCGTCTGGTGGCCCTGAATGTGACCGACTACGAGCTGTATGTGGATCCCAGCTCCGACAGCCTGATCCTGGAGTTCCCGTGGCAGTCCGGCGAAACAGACTTCGACCCGGAATCTGCCATTCAGGAGATCGGCACCACGGCCTATCTGACCTTCCGCGAGGGCAGCAGCGCCGACGGTGACCTGATCCTGGACGGTTCCATGATCGAAAGTGCTGCGGCCCAGTACGGCCCGGTGACCAGCGGCGGTGCTTCGGAGTACTATGTGTCCCTGAAGTTCACCGACGAAGGTGCCAAGGCCTTTGGTGAGGCCACCACCCGTCTGGCTGCTTCCAACGGCACCATCAGCATCTGGCTGGATGACGAGAATGTGAGCACGGCCACCGTCAACGCGGCCATCACCGATGGCGAGGCCATCATCACCAGTTCGGCTTCCAACCCCTTCACGCAGGATGCCGTGGTCAAGATGGCCCGCCAGATCAACTCCGGCGCACTGCCCTTTGCCCTCAAGGTGGACAGCTACTCCACCGTCAGCCCCAGCCTGGGCGAGAACAGCCTGAGCGCCATGGTGCTGGCCGGCGTCATCGCCTTTGCACTGATCGTGGTGTTCATGACGGTGCTGTACCGTCTGCCGGGCTTTCTGGCCTGCATTGCACTGGCCGGTCAGGTGGCCGCTACGCTGGCCTTTGTTTCCGGCTACTTCCCGGTGTTTGAGAGCTTTACCCTGACGCTGCCCGGCATTGCCGGTATCATTCTGGCCATTGGCATGGGCGTGGACGCCAACGTCATTACGGCCGAGCGCATCAAGGAAGAGCTGAAGAATGGCAAGTCCCTGGACGGCGCACTGAAGAGCGGCTTTGCCCGCGGCCTGACCCCCATCATCGACGGCAACGTGACCATTGTCATCGTGGCCATCGTGCTGATGGGTGCCTTCGGCCCCTCGGACGGCCTGTTTGCCAAGGCACTGCACTTTGTGTTCTTTGCCTTTGGCCCCTCCACCGCCGGTACCATTTATGCTTTTGGCTACACGCTGCTGACCGGCGTGCTGCTCAACTTCGTGTTTGGCGTGTTTGCCACCCGCGTCATGATCCGCGGTGCGGCCTCCATCAAGGCTCTGCGCAACCCCTGGCTGTACGGTGCTGCCAAGCTGGGCAAGGATGAGACCGAGAAAAAGCAGGTCAATTTTGTGGGTCTGCGCAAAAAGTTCCTGGTCTTTTCCTCCTGCCTGATGGCAGCCATCGTGCTGTGTGCTGTGGTGTTCGGTGTCCATCTGGACACCGAGTTCACCGGCGGTGCCATGATCACCCTGAGCTACGACGGCAGCTTTGAGATGGCACAGGTGCAGCAGACCGCCTCCGATGCACTGGAGAACACCGGCCTGACCCTGCAGACCGGCGAGAACGTGGCCACTGGTGACCAGACCCTGAAGATTTCCATGCCCGGCACCGAGACCGTGACCACCGATCAGGTGGAGGCTCTGCTGGACTCTTTGAACGAGACTTACCCGGACAACAACTTCGCGCAGCTGTCCCTGAGCAACGTCAGCGCTGCCATGGGCACCAAGTTCCTGCAGAAGAGTCTGGTTGCCGTGGTGTTTGCGCTGGTGCTCATCCTGCTGTACATTGCCCTGCGCTTCAAGAACATCGGCGGCCTGACCGGCGGCATGATGGCTGTGCTGGCACTGGTGAACGACCTGATGGTGGTGTTTGGCACCTTTGTGCTGCTGCGCACCCCGCTGGACGGCAACTTCATCGCTGCCATGCTGACCATTCTGGGTTACTCCATCAACGATACCGTCGTGGTGTACGACCGCATCCGCGAGAACCGCGCCCTGATGGGCAAGAAGGCCAGCTTTGAAGAGCTGGTCAACCGTTCGGTCAACCAGTCTGCCCGCCGTACCCTCATCACCACCATCACTACCGTGATGGCACTGGGTGTGCTGTGCATCGTGGCAAAGCTCTACGGTCTGGACAGCATCTTTACCTTTGCCTTCCCGCTGATGATGGGCATGATCAGCGGCGTGTACACTTCGCTGTGCGTCTCCACCTCGGCATGGATGCTGTGGAGCGAGCGCAGCCCCAAGTCCGGCAAAAAGGCCTGACGCAAAATTCCCGCAGAGGTTCAGGAGGAACAGAACATGAAATGTCCCTATTGCGGTGCTGAGGAATCCAAGGTGATCGACTCGCGCCCTACCGAAGACAGTGAGCGCATCCGCCGCCGCCGGGAATGTCTGAGCTGCCATATGCGGTTCACGACCTACGAGGTGGTGGAAACAGTCCCGCTCGTGGTCATCAAAAAGGACAACTCCCGAGAGCCGTTTGACCGGCAGAAGCTGCTGAATGCCATGCTGCGGGCCTGCGCCAAGCGCCCCGTGAGCTACGAGGCCATTGAGCGCGCGGTCACCAGCATCGAGCAGACCCTGCTCAGTTCCTACGACCGCGAGATCCCCAGCGTGCGCATCGGGGAGCTGACCATGCAGGAACTGAAAAAGATCGACGAGGTGGCCTATGTCCGCTTTGCCTCGGTCTACCGGCAGTTTGCCGACGTGGAGAGCTTTTTCAATGAACTGAAAAAGCTCATGGGCGACCGGAAGGACGCACAGTAACCCGTAATTTGCAAAGCACCGCTTTCTCTGTACAGCAGCAGGGAAGCGGTGCTTTTTGTGTTTACACAAACCGCCGGGCCAGCCATTGCAGTGTTTCCACCCGTACCTGTGCCCGGCGCAGTTCCCCAAAGGCTTCTTCGGGGGCGTTCTGTTCCAGGTGCCCGTCGGCGGTGCGCAGGGCTGCTTCCAGCTCGGTAAAATCCTCCGTGCGCAGCAGGTGGTTCATCTTTTCCCGCATCCGGTCACACCGGTCGGCCCCGCGGGCCAGTGCCTGCCGGGCGGTGGGCAGGTCGCTGGTGCGGATGGCCTCAATGGCACAGTCCAAGTCGGTGGAAATGTCATCGGCAAAGCGCTGTACCTGAAAGCTGCTGTAAAAGGCAGTGGCCAGCAAAGCGGCCACGATGGCAAAGCAGGCGTAGATCCGTTTCATTTCCGGCCCTCATGCACCGTAGCGCGGCGCTCCTTTTTCAAAAGAAAATAGTCCTCGGTCTCATTGCCGACAAGAAGCAGGATTTCCTGCGGCAGCAGGGTATTGGCCTGCGCCGTGCGTTCCAGCCAGGCACGGTCTTTGCCACACCAGTGCAGGTTGTCCTCGAGCACCTGCCCATCCAGCACAAAGGGGATGGTTGCGTGGCAGTGCTCCACCCGCAGCTGCAGGTCGGACAGCCGCGCAGGTTCCTTTTCCGGCCGCAATGCCACCGAAAGAGTCCCGTTCGTCTCAATGACCGCGTAGGACACATCCCGCGGATCAAAGACGTCCTTGCCGCGCAGGGCTTCCATCAGGTCGGCCACCGTCAGGCGCAGGGTGCGCAGAGCGTTCTGGTCGATCTCTCCGTTCAGGATCACGGTTTTGGGCCGCCCGGACAACAGATTGAAAAACTTCTGGCTGCGGAAGCTCAGCGCCGAGCCCAGCAGTTCCAGCGCAGCAATGAGAAACAGTGGGATCAGGCTGGCCGTCACCGGAACATCCTCTGATTCAATGGAGATGGACGCCAGATTTGAGATCAGGATGGTGGACACCAGCTCTTCGGGCTGCAGTTCCCCCAGCTGACGCTTGCCCATCAGCCGCATGGCAAACAGCACGCACAGGTAGATCAAAATCGTGCGGAAGATCAACAACTTCATCGTGGAAACCTCCTGTCGGCACCCGCCGGTATGGAACCGGCTCCGGGCGGGCATACTGCTGTGCAAAGGAGTGGATGTTGTGTGCAGCAGTTGTCGTTGCATCTGGCCGAAAATCTGGCAGAGCTGGACGCCCGGTTCGGTGCCTCTGCGGATTATTATGCCAAGGAAATCATGATTTATCATTGCCGGGGCTGCATTGTGCTGTTTGACGGCATGGCCAGTCTGGATTCACTGTGGGAGCTGCTGTTGGACGCGGCCAGTCGGCAGGCGCTGCAGCAACCCTGCCCATGCACCGGGCAGGAAGTGTATGAGCACATCCTGCATGGTTCCGCTTCCCCGGCCGAGAGCACCCCGGTGGAGGATCTGCCGGATCTTGTCAAGCGGTTAACGGCAGGCATGGCTGTGCTGCTGCTGGATGGCTGCGCGAAAGGCATTGCTTTTTCGGTGCAGGCCCTCAAGTACCGCTCGGTGGACGAGCCGGAAGGAGAGGGCAATCTGCGCGGCTCGCGGGAGGGCTTTGCCGACCTGCTGCGGGTGAACCTGAGCCTGCTGCGTCGTCTGGTCCGTACCGATGATCTGGTGTTGGAGGTGGCGCAGGCCGACACCGCCGCAGGGACAGAGTACGCTATTTGCTACTGCAGGGGCAAAGCAGACCCCGCCATGGTGCGACAGGTGCGGCAGACCCTTGCCGCTGCAAAGCCGGAGCTGCTGCTGGACAGCAGCTATTTTGTACCGTGGCTTCTGCCCAGCCGGGCACGGCTGTTCACTCCGGTCAGCTACACCCAGCGCCCGGCGGCGGCTTCGGCCAAACTATGTGAGGGCCGCATTGTAGTGCTGGTCAATGGCAGCCCGTCGGCCATGGTGCTGCCGGCGCTCTTCTGTGAAAACTTTGAATGCTTGGACGACTACGCGTCCACTGCTGTGTTCGCCTCCTTCTTGCGGGTGCTGAACTATGCTTCCTTTTACCTCACGGTCTTTCTGCCGGGGGCGTTCGTTTGTCTGGCGGTCTATTTGCCAGAGCTGATCCCGCCCCAATTGCTGTATAAGATCGAAGCCGCCGAAAAGGCTACGCCGCTGCCCCTGTTTGCAGAAATGCTGCTGGTCATCCTGCTTCTGGAGGTCATCCGGGAGGCCGGGCTGCGGATGCCGCAGTCGCTGGGGCATTCGGTCAGTCTGGTGGCCGCCCTCATTCTGGGCGATGCCGCCATTGCCACCGGCCTGATGAGCACCCCGGTCATCTTTGTGGCCAGCATTACGTCCATTGCGGTGTTCGTCACGCCCGCTTTGTACGAACCGGCCACCCTGCTGCGCATCGGCGTAGTGGTGGCTGCGGGGCTTGCCGGGCCGGTGGGACTGGCCGGGGCTTTTTTTGTGCTGCTGCTCAGCCTGTCCGGCACCGGGATGTTGGGGGTGCCGTATCTTGCACAGCATCCGTTCCCGCAAAGCCCGCTGGCCGAGGACGGCGTCATCCGGCGCAACTATCGGCACCTGTCCTGCAAGGGGTTCAACATCTGGCAAAAACGGAGGCCCCGCGCATGAATAAAACGCAGGACAAATTTTCATTGCCGGCAGTGACCCTCAGCATCTTTGCCGCGGCGGCGGCAGAGCGTCTGCCGGTATGCAGTTCGCCCCGGGCACTCCTCTGGCAGGAGGTGCTGGCTGCAGTACTGCTGATGATACTTTCTGCTTTGGTCAGTCGGTTCTGGCAGTCCGGCCCGCCAAAGCCTGCCGCCTGGGCAGCTGCATTTTGCCTGCAGGTCTGGCTGGCGGTGGAACTGGCCGGAACATTCTGGAAGGCTCTGCAAGTCTGCCGGGAAGAGTTTTCTTCGCTGGCATTGCTGGGGTTTTTGCCGCTGCTGCTCTGGGTGGGCTGGCAGATGCCTGCCCGCGCATGGGGTGCCCCGGCGCAGGTGTTGTGGTGGTTTGTGGCGGTGGGAAGCGCGGTGTGTCTGATGGGGCTGTCCCGGCAGATGCACTGGGCCGGGCTGTTTGCGCAGGCTGCGCCGCAGAGCACGGCATTCACCGTTCCGGTCTATGCGGAATACTTTGCGGTACCGCTGCTCTGCGGCCGGGAGGAGCGGCGTGGTGTCTGCCTGCCCATTCTCACAGCCCTTGTACAAACGGCGGCAACGCTTGGCATGGCACTGGTGTTCGGTCGGACATACCCGGCGCGGGAATTGCTGCGTGCATGGAGCACCGGGACATTTTCCCGGCTGGACGCGGCGCTGCTGCTGGTCTGGCTGACCTGCGCAATTTTTCGCATCGGGGTGCTGTGCACGACCATCCGGATGCTGGGGCAGGAGTACGCCATACAAAAGCGAAAGGAAGTGCGGCAATGAAGCGGCGATGGGCCCGAATTCTGCTTTATGCGGTGCTTGTTGGTTGGTGCCTGCTGTTCCTGCGCTGTGAGACCACCGAAAAAAGTATGATACGGGTGGTTTATCTGGAACAGAAGGGACAGACCTGGTCGGTGGGGCTTTTATATCAGTCACCGGAAGCGGCAGCCGACGCAGCCGATGCCTCAGCCGCACTGCGCATCGCCGATGGCCGAGGGCAGACATCGGAAACAGCTCTTGCCGCCGCCGAAGCAGCCCTGCCGCAGACGGCCGATTACCGCCTGTGTGACTATTTGCTTTTCCCGGTGCAGACGGACGACGGCGTGCTCTCTGCGTACGAAGCACTTGTGCTGGAACGCGGCTGCGGGCGCACAGCGGCCCGACTTTCCTGCACAGAATTTGATCTGGAAATACTCTTGCAGTCGTGCGGAAAAACGGAGACACTGCCCGACAAACTGCTGGACAAACTCAAAGCGGACTCGGCGGCAATGCCCCGGCTGTATGCACACGAGGAAAGCATGCTGCTTCCTGTGCTTTGCTTGCCCGAAGCACAGGAAGAGAAAGTGATGGTTTCTGGCAGCGGGGCCTTCCGCACCGGGAGCGGTGCGGTGCAGCGCCTGACAGAAAACGAGACAGAGGCGTTTCTTCTGCTGACGGGCACACCGGGCAAACGAACCTTCTGGCTGCAAGGAAAGCGTGTGACCATCCGGCGGTGCACCGTCTCAGTTGCTCTCCGGAAGCAGACGGCCACCCTGCGTCTGGACTGCCAGACGGCCTACGGCACGCCGCAGCCGGATGCGGCACAGTGTCAACAGTTGGAAGAGCTTTGCCTTGGGGTGGTACGTTCCTGCTGGCAGCAGGGGACAGACCTGCTGCATCTGCGGGAGCACAGTCTGCTGCGCACAGGCTCTCCCGACGGGTTTGAGCCAACAAAAAACGCCTGCCCGCAGCTGCAGGCAGACGTTGTATTTCTGGGTGCTTGAAAAATCAGGATGCCGTGGGGAAGGTGACCGTGATGGTCGTGCCGACGTCCACCTGACTTTCCAGCTTGATGCGGGCCCCGTGGATGAGGGCAATGTGCTTGACGATGGCCAGCCCCAGACCGGTGCCGCCGGTGGCCTTGCTGCGGCTCTTGTCCACCCGGTAGAAGCGCTCGAACACACTGCTCTGCGACTCGCGCGGGATGCCGATGCCGTTGTCGGTCACGGTCAGGCTGCAATGGCCGTCCCGGGTGCAGGCTGTCACGATCTGCACCTTGCCGCCGGGGCGGTTGTAGCGGATGGCGTTGTCACACAGGTTCTGGCACAATTCATCCAACAGATTGCGGTTGCCCCGCACCGGTGCGCTCTCGCCCAGATAGGTCAGGGTGATGTAGGCGTGGCGGGCGTTCAGCTTCTGACGCTCCACACACTCCTTGGCCACGTCCAGCAGGTCCACGACCTCCATTTCCGGCATGGAGGAGGTCTCGGAGGCGTTGTCCAGGCTGGACAGCTGCAGGATATCGTTCACCAGCTGGATCATCCGGCTGGCTTCGCCATGGATCTTCTGGGCAAAACCGGGCACATCCTCCGGCTTGGCGATGCCGGTCTCGATCAATTCCGCATACCCGGAAATGCTGGTCAGCGGGGTCTTGAGCTCGTGGCTCACATTGGCGGTGAAATCCTGCCGCATCTTCTCGTTGTTTTCCCGCAGGATGCGGTCGGCATGGATGTTCTCGGCAAAGGGGATCAGTTCCTTGTACGGGACCTTATCCTGAATGTGGTCCAGATCCTCGGTCATGTTCAGCACCGGCTGCACAAGGGCGCGGGTGAGCAGGGTGGACAGGATCGCGGCAGCCAACATCAGGGCAACGCAGCTCAGCACGATGGCCGGCAGGGCTCCGTCGTAGACCGACCACACCGTTTCGGCGTCCTGCGCCACGCGCAGGATGTTGCCGCCGGGCAGCTGCACGGCATAATAATAGGTCTCATATCCCATGGTCTGGGAATCACGGATGTCCTTGCCGATGCTGCCCTGCAGCGCCTGCACGATCTCCGGACGGGTAAGATGGTTCTCCATGGGCTGATCGGTGGCAGACTCAAAGATCACGTCGCCGTCCGGGGAGATCAGTGTAATGCGCAGGTCGCCGGTCACAAAGAAAGAAAGCTGCTGCGGCTCGCTGGTCAGGTCATACCCGGCACGGATGAGATCGCTCTCTTTTTCCAGGTCATCCCAGGCCTGGGCGGTAAAAGCCCGGTGAAAGACAAAGATGCACAGTGCTGCGGTGAACAGCAGCCCCAGAAAGCCCATGAGGAACAGCCGGTAGCTGATTTTTTCTTCCATGCTGTGCGGCTTCATTCGTCTCCAGCCTCCTCGTCATCGGCCAGCTTGTAGCCCACCTTGCGGATGGTGCAGATGTAGCGTCCGGCATCGCCCAGCTTTTTGCGCAGGGTGCGGATGTGCATGTCCACGGTGCGGCTTTCCACCGAAATGTCGGTGCCCCACACCACCTGCAAAATCGTCTCGCGGGTCACCACAAGGTTGGTGTTCTCCAGCAGAAGGCGCAGCAGGCTGTATTCTTTGTAGGTCAGTTCGACGGGCTGGTTGTTCACCGTCACGCTGTGACGTGCATTGTCCAGCAGGATCTCATGGAAGCTGAGCACATTGGGCCGTGTCTCCGGAGCCGCCCGGCGCAGAGAAGCACGCACCCGGCTGAGAAACTCCATGATGCCGAACGGCTTGGAAATGTAGTCGTCGGCACCGCAGTCCAGCCCGCGCACGGTGTCCAGCTCGCTGGATTTGGCCGTGACCATGATGATGGGCAGCCGGTGCAGGGAAGGGGTGTTGCGCAGCTTTTTCAGGATGGAGAACCCATCCTCGCCGGGCAGCATCACGTCCAGGATCACAAGCTCCGGGGCTTCGGTGCGCATGGCCTGCCAGAACGGTTCGGAACTGGCAAAGCTGGCCACTTCATAACCGTTGGACTGCAGGGCATACTGCTCCAGCTCACGGATGGCGTCATCATCTTCTACGATATAGATCATTTGTCAAATTCCTCCGCAGATTGATTGTCCGGGAAGAGATACCGCTCCCGGTATTTGTCCAGTCGACGATGAAATTCTTCGCTCTCCTTGGTATCTTTGCCATGACGCAGATCGTTGAGGTAAGCGTGGGTGTCAAAACTGTCCTGTGCTACCTCGATCTGGGCAACAGCTACATTGCTGCAGTGGTCGCACACACGCTCGTAGTTGGTCAGCAGATCGTCCAGCACAAAGCCGTACTCAATGGAGCAGCTTCCGGTCTGCAGGCGGGCGATGTGGTGTGCCTTGATGGCACGCACCAGCTCGTTGACCACAGCTTCCAGCGGCTCTACCTTGCTGGCCAGGTGCAGGTCTCCCTTGCGGAAGGCGTCGGTGGTGCGGCTCAGGATATCCTGCACGGCATCTTCCAGCACCTGCAGCTCCTCTTGTGCGTCCTTGGAAAATTCAATGTTCTTCTGGTGCATTTCCTCCGCGGATTCCAGCAGGTTGACCGAGTGGTCACTGATGCGCTCGAAATCGCTGATGGTGTGCAGCAGGGTATTCACGCTCTGGCTGTCGGCGTGGCTCAGCTCGCGGCCGGACAGCTTGACAAGGTAGGTGCCCAGAGCGTCCTCATAACGGTCCACGGTGCTTTCCTCGTCACGCACCTTCTGGGCCAGCTCGTCGTTCCACTGGTGGGTCAGGCTCATGGCCTGCACCACGCCCACGCGGGCCAGCTCTGCCATGTCAGCGGTGGCGCTGCGGGCGCGCTCCACGGCCACAGCCGGGGTGTTCAGCAGACGCTCATCCAGCAGGGCAAAGCTCTCTTTTTCCGGGGAATCCGGGATGGTGAGGATGGCCAGCTTTTCCAGCCCGTTGGCAAAAGGCAGCAGGATGAGGGTGGCCAGGATGTTGAAGGCGGAGTGCACCACGGCGATGCCCCAGGCTTCAATGGTGGAATCCACAAAGGCAAAGTGGCACACGGCGTTCAGACCGTAGAAACCAAACAGGAAGATGGTCACGCCGATGATGTTGAAGTACAGGTGCACCATGGCGGCCCGGCGGGCATTCTTGGTGGCACCCACCGAGGAGATCAGCGCCGTGACACAGGTGCCGATGTTCTGGCCCATGATGATTGGGATGGCACTGCCGTAGGTGATCACGCCGGTGGCGCTCAGTGCCTGCAGAATGCCCACACTGGCGCTGGAACTCTGGATGATGCCAGTGACCAGTGCGCCCACCAGCACACCAAGGATGGGGTTGGAGAAGCGGACGAACAGGCTGGTGAACCACTCTTCGCCCTGCAGCGGCAGCACTGCGTTGGATATGGTGGTCATACCGGTCATCAGCACGGCAAAGCCGATGAGGATGGTGCCCACACCTTTTTTCTTCTCACTCTTACACATATACAGCAAAATGCCGATAAATGCAAGCAAAGGACTGAAAGAAGTGGGTTTGAGCATCTTGATCAGCACACTGTCGCCCTGCAGACCCGAAAGGCTCAGGATCCAGCTGGTGACGGTGGTGCCCACGTTGCTGCCCATGATCACGCCGATGGCCTGATGAAGCTCCATGATGCCGCTGTTGACAAAACCGACCACCATGACGGTGGTGGCGCTGGAGCTCTGGATGATGGCCGTTACGCACAGACCCAGAAAGAAACCTTTGAGCGGGCTGTCGGTCAGCTTGCTCAGGATCTTCTGCAGCTGGCCGCCGGCCTGCTTTTCCAGGGCCTTGCCCATGATGTCCATGCCGAACAGGAACAGGGCCAGGCCGCCCAGCAGAGAAAAGACATTGAAAATAGTCATAAGGATTTTCCTCACTTTGATTTGACGTGTTTTCTTCCTGATCTCAGTATAGGGCGGCAATGTAAAATTTGAAATCTGCGGAATGTAAAACTCATGTAAAGTAAGAAAAATGTAAAAATCTTGTGCACGGGGCACAAAAAAACACAGCATAGCAGGTCGTTCCTGCCAGACTGTGTTATCGGGTCGGTTTTGGATAAGGCTTTGGTTCGTCGGTCAAACCAAGGATATAGTCAACACTTGTATCATAGTATAGGGAAAGCGCCTTGAGCACATCGGTCGGGATATCACGCTTTCCAGTTTCGTAATTGGAATAACAAACCTGTGTGCATTTCAGATATGCTGCAAGGTCTTTTTGCATCAGATCCCGGTCTTCGCGCAGATCGCGGATGCGTTGATACATTGGCAAACACCTCTCATCCTGGAGAACTTTCTAGCAAACCAACTTTTTAATGCAATAGCAACAACGTTGGTTTGTGTATCGCAACTATGCCGTTGCAGCTACGCTGACTTCTAATCTTGCGATAATGGGAATATAGCGCATAACGAATTGTTATATTGACATATAAAACAAAACGTTATATAATTGCCGTATAAGTGGATGAGCCTTGCTTATCCTTGGAAGAATTTCAAGCGCAGAGAGGAGCAAAATCATGACCCCGAACGAATTAATTATGATCCTTGTTATTTTTGGCCTTCCAATCCTTGTGGTCATAGCCTTGCTAAAATATATTTTCAAAAGATAAAAAACAAGGCAGGGAAAAGCACCTCATCTGCGGTACACGGTAAAATTTGTACGGCAGATGGGGTGCTTTGCTTTTTCGGGTGGAAGTTCAGGACCCGGGAAATTGTCAGGAACTTTTCCGAAAAGAGTGATTGTAATCTGGAATCGTCTCGATTATAATATAAGGAGGAATATATTGTGCCGCTGCCGTAGCACAGCCGGGCACAAGAACACAGGAGGAACAAGGATGGGTACGTTCAACGTCTCGCTCAAAACGCTGACCGAGCGCGTCAGCCTGGAGGTAGTCTATACCCCCAAAGAACTGGACCAGATCAATGTTGAGATCGCAGAGGTCAACCGTCCGGGTCTGTTTCTGGCCGGATACTATGACTATTTTGATAAACTCCGTCTGCAGATCATGGGTCTGGCAGAGATGAATTTTCTGTCCGGGCTCTCGGCCGAAAAGCGCTACGAGGCGCTGGAACAGCTGTTCCGCCAGCAGCCGCCGGCCGTTATCGTGGGCCGCAGCGAAGAGTTGGAACCGTTCCCGGAGATGCTGGAGCTGGCCAAAAAGCACAGCGTGGCGCTGCTGCGCTCCAACGAGACGACCTGCACCCTGATGGGCAGCCTGATCAGCGTGCTGAACCTGGAGCTGGCTCCCCGCATCACCCGGCACGGCGTGCTGGTGGAGGTGTACGGCGAGGGCATCCTGATCCTGGGCGACAGCGGCATCGGCAAGAGCGAGCTGGCCATTGAGCTGGTCAAGCGCGGGCACCGTCTGGTGGCCGACGATGCGGTAGAGCTGCGCAAGGTGTCCAACCGGCAGATCATGGGCACCGCTCCGGAGAATATCCGCCACTTCATTGAGCTGCGCGGCATTGGCATCGTCAATGTGGCCCGGGTGTTCGGTGTGGGTGCAGTCAAGCTGAGCGAGAGCCTGGACCTGGTGGTCCAGCTGGAAGCCTGGGACCCTACCAAGAATTACCAGCGTACGGGTCTGGAAAACGAATATTACGACATTCTGGGCGTCAGCATTCCCAGCACCAGCATTCCGGTCTCGCCCGGACGCAACCTTGCTGTGGTGCTGGAAACCGCGGCCATCAACAACCGCCAGAAAAAGATGGGTTACAATGCGGCCAGGGAGCTGCTGATCCGTCTGGGTCTGGACGATAAACTGGACTAGACGATAAACTGGACTAAAGGAGCACGCACCATGGAACAACTCAAGCAGCAGCTGCAGGCGGCTGGAATCCTTTATAAAGAAAACGAGCCGCTCTCGGCACACTGCACTTTCCGCATTGGCGGCCCGGCCGACCTGTTTGTGATGCCGCGGGATGAAGATCAGCTTTGTCAGACCGTTCAGTTCTGCAAACAGGCGGAGATCCGCTATTACCTGCTGGGCAATGGCAGCAACATCCTGTTTGCGGATGAGGGCTTTCGAGGAGCAGTCATTGATGTTTCTGCCGAAGCAGCGGGAATGGGACTGTCGATTTATCAGAATGCCGACGGCGATTATATTTCGGCACCGGCAGGTCTGAAACTTTCCGAGCTGTGCAAATTTGCCCTCCAGCACGGCTACACCGGGCTGGAATTTGCCTATGGCATCCCCGGCACGGTGGGCGGTGCTGTCTACATGAACGCCGGTGCTTACGGCGGCGAAATGAAGGATGTGTTGGAAGCCGTCAGCTATCTCACCGCCGACGGCCGCTGGGTGGACCGTGAAGCGTCCGAGCTGGATTTTTCCTACCGGCACAGCGCGTTTGAAGAGAATGGTGCCTGCATCCTTGGCGCAGTGTTCCACCTGGAAAAAGGCGACCCGGATGCCATCAAGGCCCGGATGAACGAGCTGATGCAGAAGCGCATCGACAAGCAGCCGCTGGACAAGCCCAGCGCCGGCAGCACCTTTAAGCGCCCGGCGGGCGCTTTTGCGGCGGCCCTCATCGACCAGTGCGGCCTGCGGAGTTACCGCCATGGCGGTGCCGCCGTAAGCGACAAGCACTGCGGTTTTGTGGTGAACCTGGGCGGTGCCACCTGTGCCGATGTGCTGGCACTGTGTGACGAGGTGCGCGCCATTGTAAAGGAAAAGACCGGCTACGATCTGGAAAAAGAGATCCGGGTCGTGAAATAAGATAGATTCAAAAAGGAGCGGGATCGGATCCATGGAACTGTTGATCGTCAGCGGACTTTCCGGTGCAGGAAAGTCGGTTGCTATGAATGCGCTGGAAGATATCGGTTATTTCTGCATTGACAACATCCCGGCGGCACTTCTGCCCAGCATCACGGCCTTTTCCAAGGCGGGCGATAACCAGCTGGAACGGGTGGCGCTGTGTATGGATGTGCGCGGCTGCCGCACGCGGGAAGAGATCGAACAGGCGCTGCAGCAGCTGGATGAGCAGAAAAAACCCTATAAGATCCTGTTCCTGGATGCGCCGGACGAGGTGCTCATGCGCCGCTACAGCGAGACCCGCCGCCGTCACCCCATCAGCATCGCAGAGGGACTGTCCACCCGGGATGCTTTCCTGAAGGAACGTCAGATCCTGGAGCCGCTGCGGTCGCGGGCCAATTACACCATCAACACGGCATTGCTCTCGACTGCACAGAACAAGGAACGCATCTGCGACCTTTTCCTGAAAAATGGCGGTGCAAAAAGCGCCATGCGGCTTACCATCATGTCCTTCGGGTTCAAGTTTGGTCTGCCGCCGGAGGCGGATCTGGTACTGGATGTACGCTGCCTGCCGAACCCCTTCTATGTGCCGGAGCTCAAACACAAGACCGGCCTGGATCAGGAAGTGGTGGACTTCGTCATGAACCACCCGGAGGCAAAGCAGCTGCTGGACCGGTATGAGCAGTTTTTGCAGGTGGCACTGCCGCTCTATGTCAAAGAAGGCAAGAGCCAGCTGACCATCGCGGTGGGCTGCACCGGCGGCAAGCACCGCTCCATTACTTTTGCGCGCAAGATCGCGGAGTACTGCACATCCCTCGGCTACGAGCCGGGTGTCCAGCACCGCGATGCCATGCGCTGACCAGAATTGAGGAACCACTATGAGCTTTGCATCCCGTGCACGGGAGGAGATCGCACAACGCAGCCTGCAGAAGGACTGCTGCGTGCGTGCGGCAGCGTATGGCTTTGCCTGCTTTGCCAAATATTTTGATAAAGGGGGACTGGTGCTCCAGACCGAGCAGCCCCACACAGTGCAGCTGGCCCGGGAACTTTTTGCCCGCTGCGGTGTGCAGGGGGACGTTCTGGAAAAGCAGCGCCCCAGCGGCGTACTGTATGAGTTCAACATCCGGGAGCCGGAACAGGTGGCGCGGATGCATGAACTGTTCGGCACCACCGGCAGCGAGACGAGCCTGCAGATCGACCCCGCCCTCATTCGCTGTCAGACCTGCGTCAGTGCATACATTGGCGCAGCTTTTTTGTGCAGTGGCACCGTCACAGACCCGCAGAAGGAGTACAATCTGGAGTTCCTGACCGCGCGCACCAATCTGGCCCGGGATTTTGAAGCCCTGCTGGCTGAGCATGAATTTGCCCCGCACCGCACCCGCCGCAACGGCGTGAACCTGGTCTACGTCAAGAACAGCGCCAATCTGGAACGACTGCTCCGCTTTATGGGGGCAGCCGGTGCGGCAGAGGAGATCCATGCACAGAAAGCCTTCAAGCAGGTGCGCAACCAGACCAACCGACAGACCAACTGCGACACGGCCAACCTTGGCAAAACGGCCCGGGCCAACGCCCAGACCCTCAGGGCCATCCGGTATCTGCAGGAAAACGATGCATTGGAAACACTGCCGGAGGTGCTGCAGCAGGCGGCAGCAGTACGGCTGCAATACCCCGACTTATCGCTTACCGCGTTGTGCGACTGTTTTGACCCGGCGGTGAGCAAATCCGGCCTTTCGCACCGGATGAAAAAACTGGAAGCGTTGGCAGACGCCCTGCGGCAGCGCATGGAAAAAGGACAGGAGGCAGAGCCTTGAGCGAAATCAGCGAAAACAACCACTTGGGCAGAGACTTTGTCCACCTGCACATCCATACGGAATACAGTCTGCTGGACGGTGCCTGCCGCATCGACCAGCTGATGGACCGCGTCAAGGAATGCGGCCAGACCGCCATTGCCTGCACCGACCACGGCGTCATGTACGGCTGTGTGCAGTTCTATAAGGCAGCCAAAAAGGCGGGCATCAAGCCCATCATCGGCTGTGAAGTCTATGTGGCTACCCGCACCCGTTTTGACAAGGTGAACAAGATCGACGGCAACAACCATCTGATCCTGCTGTGCAAGAATGAGACCGGCTACAAAAACCTGATCAAGATGGTCTCGGCAGCGTTCGTGGAGGGCTTTTATTCCAAGCCCCGCGTGGACAAGCAGCTGTTGGAACAGTATCACGAGGGCCTGATCTGCCTGTCGGCCTGTCTGGCCGGTGAGGTGCCGCAGGCCATTCTGGCCGGGGACTACGAGCGGGCCAAGGCCACGGCCTTGTGGTATCGGGATTTGTTCGGAGAAGGCAATTATTACATCGAATTGCAGGACCATGGGCTGGAAGAGGACACCATCGTTCTGCCGCAGCTCATCAAGCTGGCGCGGGAAACCGGCATCCCCATGGCGGCCACCAATGACTCCCACTATCTGCGCAAGGAAGATGCCAAGATGCAGGCCATCCTGCTGTGCATCCAGACCGGCAAGACCATTCAGGATGCCGACCGCATGGAGTTCCGGACCGACGAATTTTACGTCAAGACTACAGATGAAATGTATGACCTGTTCTCCATGGTGCCGGAAGCCTGCGAAAACACGGCGAAAATTGCAGAACAGTGCAACTTTGACTTTGAATTTGGCCACACCAAGATTCCTTATTATAAAGCTCCGGACGGCATGGATAATCAGGCATTCTTTGAAAAGCTCTGCTGGGAGGGCCTTGAACGCCGGTACGGGCCCAATGTCCCGCAGGCCAACAAGGACCGCCTGAGCTATGAGATCGGCGTGGTCAAAACCATGGGCTACACCAACTACTACCTTATCGTCTGGGACTACATCAATTACGCCAAAAGTCAGGGCATCCCGGTGGGCCCGGGCCGTGGTTCCGGTGCAGGCAGCATTGCGGCCTACAGCGTAGGCATCACGGATATCGACCCCATCCGGTACAATTTGATTTTCGAGCGCTTCCTGAACCCGGAGCGCGTCAGCATGCCCGATTTTGACGTGGACTTCTGCTACGAGCGTCGGCAGGAGGTCATTGATTACGTCAATCGGAAATACGGGGCCGATCATGTGGCGCAGATCGTCACCTTCGGTACCATGGCCGCCCGCAACGCCATCCGCGATGTGGGCCGTGTGATGGGTATCCCGTATCAGCAGGTGGACGTGGTGGCAAAACTGGTGCCCATGGAGCTCAAGATGACCCTGAAACGGGCACTGGAAGTTTCCACCGAGCTGAAGAAGCTCTATGACACCGACCCGCAGGTCACCGAGCTCATCGACACCGCCCTGAAGGTGGAGGGCATGCCGCGGCATGCGTCCACCCATGCGGCGGGCGTGGTCATCACGCCGGAACCTACCGACTACTATCTGCCGCTGGCCACCAACGACGGCCTGCCGGTGACCCAGTTCAACATGACCGAGATCGAGGAACTGGGCCTGCTGAAGATGGACTTTCTGGGTCTGCGCACCCTGACCGTTATCCGCGATGCGGAAACAGCGGTGCAGAAGCATCACCCGGAGTTCTCCATCCAGAAGCTGGATTATGACGACCCGGAGACCTATAAAATGCTGGGACAGGGCGACACCGAGGGTGTGTTCCAGCTGGAATCTTCCGGCATGAAGCAGGTGCTTGTAGGCCTGCAGCCGCAGAACCTGGAAGATGTCATCGCTCTGATCAGCCTGTACCGTCCCGGCCCCATGGATTCCATCCCAACCTATCTGCGCAACCGCCACGAGCCGGACAAGATCAGTTACAAGACCCCGCAGCTCGCCCATATCCTGGATGTGACCAACGGCTGCATTGTCTATCAGGAACAGGTCATGCAGATCTTCCGGGAGCTGGCGGGCTTCTCCTTCGGGCAGGCCGACAACGTCCGCCGTGCCATGAGCAAAAAGAAGCACGCTGTGATGGAGGCTGAGCGGGAGCACTTCGTGCACGGCTGCACCGAGCCGGGCCACGAGTGCCCCGGCTGTGTGGCCAACGGCATTTCGGAAAAGGTCGCCAACGAGATCTACGATGAGATGTCCAGTTTTGCTTCTTACGCATTCAACAAGAGCCATGCGGCCTGCTACGCCTATGTGGCATTCCAGACCGCTTACCTCAAGTGCCATTACCCCAGCGAATTCATGGCCGCTCTGCTGACCAGTGTGCTGGACAACACGGACAAGGTCATCGAGTATTCCGGCGAGTGTGCCCGCCTTGGCATCAAGGTGCTGCCGCCGGATGTGAATGTTTCGGGCGGCGGCTTTACGGCGGACGAGAACGGCCAGATCCGCTTCGGCCTGAACGCGGTCAAGAACGTGGGTCGTAACCTGATCGAGAATGTGGTGCGGGAGCGCCGGAACAAGCCCTATACCAGCCTGTATGACTTCTGCAAGCGGATGCACGGCAACGAATTGAACCGCCGGGCGGTGGAGTGCCTGATCAAGGCCGGCGCCTTTGACCGGTTGGGCAACAACCGTCACAGCCATGTGGAAGCCGTGGAGGGCATCCTGAAAAGCATCGAGACCGACACCCGCCGCAATCTGGACGGCCAGCTGGACCTGTTTTCGGTGATGAGCGGGGGAGAGCAGGATGCCGCACAGGAGGACCGCTATGAGATCCGCCAGCTGCCGGAGTACAGTCACACCGAGCTGCTCCAGCAGGAAAAAGAGGTCAGCGGCCTGTATCTGTCCGGTCATCCGCTGGATGCCTACCGGGAAAAATCGGCCCGCATCGGTTCCCACACCATCAAGGACCTCACCGGCGAGGACGCCCATGTGACGGACGGCGAGCGGGTGCGTGTGGTCTGTGCGGTGGTCAAGAACCGCATGATGACCACCAAATCCAACAGCATGATGGCCTTTACCAGCGTGGAAGATCTGACGGGCACCATGGAAGTGATCGTGTTCCCCAAGGTGCTGGACACCTTCCGCGATGCCATCCGTGAAAATGCGGTCGTGGTCATCGACGGGCGCCTGTCGGTGCGGGAGGACGAAGCCTCCAAGCTGTTGGCGGACAGCATCGTGCCCATTGACAGCTACGATCCCACCCGCCCGCAGAACGGCCGCCCGGACCCGGTCAAGGCGGCGGCAAAGCGGCTGTATATCCGTCTGCCGTCCCGCAGCTGCCCGCAGTATGCCAAGGTGATCAATCTGCTGGGCATCTTTGACGGCAATATGCCGGTGATTTTGTATCTGGAAGATACAAAACAGAAGCTGGCGGCCCCCCGGCATCTGTACACTTCCGGGCATCCGCTCTTCTTTGAAGAACTGGAAAGACTGGTGGGCGCAGAGAACATTGCAACAAAATGACATTTCTGTGCACGAATCTCTATAGGTCGGAAGAGCTCAAAATGGGTCCAAAATATTTTCAAATGGCTGAGAATGTGTTATAATGTTGAAAGGCAAGTCTTAACAATTCTTTACGATGCAAACACTGAGCGGCGTAATGAAGAAGGGCGCTGGCTCATGGGTGAATGAAGAAACAAATTGGAGGGAATCTCTCGTATGGAAAAGCAAATCAAAACGATTGGCGTGCTCACAAGCGGCGGCGATGCTCCTGGCATGAATGCTGCCGTGCGCGCTGTGGTCCGTACCGGCTTGCACAAAGGTTACCGCATGATCGGCATTCAGCGTGGTTACAACGGCCTGCTGAACGGCGAATGCTTTGAAATGAACCTGCGCAGCGTCTCGAACATTATTTCGGCCGGCGGTACCATTCTGTACACTGCCCGCTGCCTGGAGTTCAAGACCAAGGAAGGCCAGGACCGCGGTGCTGCCAAGTGTCGTGAGCTGGGCATTGATGCACTGGTCGTCATTGGCGGCGATGGTTCTTACCGCGGCGCACGCGAGCTGGCACACCGCGGCATCCCGATGATCGGCCTGCCCGGCACCATCGACAACGACATTGCCTGCACCGAGTACACCATCGGCTATGATACAGCCATGAACACCGCTCTGGAAATGATCGACAAGCTGCGCGACACCACCCAGAGCCACGACCGCTGCAGTGTGGTCGAGGTCATGGGCCGCAACGCCGGTTACATTGCCCTGAACGTTGCCATCGCCTCCGGTGCTATGGCTGTCCTGCTGCCGGAGAAGGAATTCGACATGCAGCACGACATTCTGGACAAGATCGCTGAGACTCAGAAGACCGGCAAGCGTCACTTCATCATCATCGTTGCCGAGGGCGTGGGCCACGCACAGGAGATCGCAAACGAGATCCAGGCCCGCACCGGCATCGACTCCCGTGCCACCATTCTGGGCCATGTCCAGCGCGGCGGCTCTCCCACGCTGCGTGATCGCGTGAATGCATCTGCCATGGGCTACCAGGCCGTGTGCCTGCTGGAGCAGGGCAAGTACAACCGCATCGTCGGCATGAAGGGCGAGAAGCTGGTGGACTACCCGGTGGATGAGGCGCTTGAAATGACGAAGACCCTCGACCCCGTCCTGATCGACGTCTGCAACACCATTTCTATCTGATTTTTCTGCATTGCATTTCTGGAGCTGTTCTCTTGGCTAGGCTGAGAGGGCGGCTCCTTTTTTTGTTGGGTTATAATGGTGTTGCACACGTCGTTTCGATGGCTGCAAAGACCATTGGCATCTGAGCGCGAAAAACGAGAAGGGAAAGATGGAGTTTCTCGTGACTGTGCCTGTGGACGATGCACAGTTTGAGGTGCTGGAACGGCGCTATCAGACCCTGATCGGCTAAAGGAAAAGCCGAGCGCAGAACAGCCGGACCGGCATAGAGAGAAGAGCTTGCACACGGAAAGTGCGGGCTCTTTTTCTTTTGGTTTTGCCGGGAGGACCGTAGCGTCTGCATTGGAATTTCTTTGAATGCAGCAAGAATCAATCTGGATATTAACGTCAAGTCGATAAAATTTTAATGACATAAACAGAGAGTATCTTTCGGAATTGATTTAAAATCAACTCACAAATACGATATGGTACCGATTTCATGCATAAAAAATACGATTTGTATTTTTCCCTTTGCTTTGCAGAGTGCCGCTTGGTGTGGTATACTAGAACCGTACAAAAACGGTGTCCTGTGGGAGCAGTCTCCCGACACAGGTCACCCGGCAGGAGAGTGATTTGTTTGGAACTGGAACAGGCCCAGAAGCGTGTGGAGGAGCTGCGCGCTGTCATTGAAAAGAACAACCGGCTCTACTATGACCAGGATGCCCCGGAGCTGGAGGATTTTGAATACGATGCATTGACCCGGGAACTGAAAGCGTTGGAAGCGCAGTTCCCGCAGCTGATCACGCCGACTTCGCCGACCCAGAAAGTGGGCGGGACTCCCAACGGGCGCTTTACCAAGGTGACCCATGCGGTCAAGATGGAAAGTTTGTTGGATGCATTTTCGTATGATGAGCTGCGCGACTTTGACCGCCGCGTACGGGATGCAGGCATCGAACCGGAATATGTGGTCGAGATCAAGATCGACGGCCTTTCCTGCAGTCTGGAGTATGAGAACGGAGAACTCGTCCGGGCGTCCACCCGCGGCGACGGCGTGGTAGGCGAGGATGTGACCCAGAACGTCCGGGCAATCAAACGCATCCCCAAGACGCTGAAAAATGCGCCAGAGTTTCTGGAGGTGCGCGGCGAGGTCTATATGCCGCACGAGGCTTTCCAGAAGCTGTGTGCGGAGCAGGAACTGCAGGGGGCCGCTCCCTTCAAGAACCCGCGCAATGCGGCGGCAGGTTCCCTGCGGCAAAAGGATGCAAAGATCACCGGAAGCCGCGGCCTGTCCATTTTTGTGTTCAACGTCCAGCAGATCCGCGGGAAGGAACTGACCCGCCATTCGGACAGTCTGGACTACCTCAAGAGCCTTGGTCTGCCGGTCTCGCCGCGCTACCATGTGGTACACGACATTGAGCAGGCCATTGCAGAGATCGAGCAGATCGGGCAGAACCGTTCCAAGCTGGATTTTGATATGGACGGTGCGGTCATCAAGGTAAACGATTTTGCCCAGCGGGAACAGATGGGTTCCACCAACAAATTCCCGCGCTGGGCCATCGCCTTCAAGTACCCGCCGGAGGTCAAGGAAACCACCCTGCGCAGCATCGAGGTGGCCGTGGGCCGCACCGGTGTCCTGACCCCCACGGCCTGCTTTGATCCGGTCTTTCTGGCCGGCACGACCGTGGCGCGCGCCACCCTCCATAATGAGGACTTTATCCGGCAATTTGGTCTGTGCATCGGTGACACTATTCAGGTGCGCAAGGCCGGCGATATCATCCCGGAAGTGATCGGGGTCACCCGCCGCGCTGAGGACGCTCAGCCCTACGAGATGCCGACGGTTTGTCCGTCCTGCGGCGCACCGGTGGTGCATCTGGAGGACGAGGCGGCGCTGCGCTGCGTGAACCCGGAGTGTCCGGCACAGGCTTTGCGCAACATCATTCATTTTGCGTCCCGGGATGCCATGGACATCGACGGTCTGGGCACGGCTGTGGCAACGCAGCTGGTGGAGAAAGACATGGTGCATTCGGCGGCAGACATCTATGCGCTTAGCCGGGAACAGCTGCTGACGCTGGACAAATTCAAGGAGAAAAGCGCGGACAATCTGCTGAACGCCATCCAGCGCTCAAAAGAAAACAATCTGGACAAGCTGCTGTTTGGCTTTGGCATTCGCAACATCGGCGACAAGGCGGCGACATTGCTGGCAGAACATTTCGGTTCGTTGCAGGCCATCCGGGAAGCAGATGCCGCTGCCATCAGCGAGATCGACGGCTTTGGCGGTGTGATGGCCCAGAGCGTAGTGGAATTCTTTGCGAAGGAAGGCACCACAGACCTTGTGCACCGTCTGGCAGATGCCGGGGTTAACATGCAGTGGAAGGGCGAGCCCAAGGGCGACAAGCTGGCCGGTAAAACGCTGGTGGTTACCGGTACGCTGGAAACACTCTCCCGCAACGAGGCGGAAGCCCTCATCGTCAAAAACGGTGGCAAGGCCAGCGGCTCGGTCTCCAAAAAGACTTCCTATGTGGTCGCCGGTACAGCAGCCGGTTCTAAGCTGACCAAAGCGCAGGCGTTGGGCGTTCCGGTGCTGACCGAAGCCGAATTCCTTGATCTGCTCAAAGAAGAATAATTACAATTTTGCATAGCCTCTGCGGCGTTTCGGGCCGCAGGGGCTTTTTGTTTGTGTGCGGTTCTAAGCGGGCAGGGGCTGCATACACTGGTAACACAAGTTTCGTTGAAAGGAAGTGCCCATTGTGGACGAGTATTACCGCGCGATCCGTCTGTTGCCTGCATGGCTGGCGCAGCCGCTGGCCCGGCTGCCGCAGAATACCGCCGAAAAAGTGCACGAACTGCGGCTGCGGACAGGCTGTGGAATTTGCCTGTCCATTGCCGGGCAGCAGACGACGTTGGACGAGCTGCCGGAATGCCCGCAGACCCTGCGCGGCAGGACGCTGGATGCCCTGCAGATGGACGAGATCCTTTATGTGCTCTGCGGCGGTTCAGTACATACCCATCAGGCCGAACTGGCGCAGGGCTACCTGACCACGGCATCCGGCTGCCGTGTGGGGGTGGGCGGTCGGTTCGTATTGCGCGGCCCGGAGGATGTTGTGCTGCAGCGTCTTTTGTCGCTGAATTTCCGCATTGCGCGTCCAATTTGTACGGAACTTCCGGCGGAGCTGTGCACCCTTTTGCAGGGACATTTCATCGGGGCACTGCTGGTGGGAGAACCGGACAGCGGCAAGACCACCCTTCTGCGGCAGATCGCCCGGGAACTGGCTGCACAGAAACGGGCCGTGGCTGTGATCGACGAGCGAGGGGAACTTTTTCCGCCGGAGCGGCAGAATGGCGATGCCCTTGACTGCATCAGCGGCCTGCCCAAAGGCCGTGCGGTCCAGATGGCGCTGCGGACGCTGGCTCCGCAGGTGATCCTGCTGGACGAGCTGGGGGACCTGACCGAGGTCACCGCACTGGAACAGGGCTTTTTCAGCGGGGTGGAGTTTGTGGCCAGCGTCCATGCCGCCACGCTGGAGGACGCTCTGCAAAGGCCGCAGGTGCGGGTTTTACAGCAGCAGGGAGCACTGCGGTTTCTTGTCCTGCTGGAAGGACGCTGTGCACCGGGCCGGATTCGGGAGATCCGGCAGCTTCCGCTGCTATGATGCTGCACATTCTGGGTGCTCTGCTGTTGCCGTTGTGCGGCTGGCTGGCCGGGGATGCCATACAGGCCCGTACGGTACAGCACCTTGCTGCATTACAGAAATGCCTTGCGCTTCTGGAACGCATCCGGCAGGAGGTCGCGTTCCGCCGGGCAGACCTGCAGCAGCTTTACGCAGAGCTCTGCCGGGAAGGCATACTGGAATCCGGCGCCCGCTGCTTACAGGAGGCCCCACCGCCGGAGGGCCTGACGCGGGAAGAACAGCAGTGCTTCCGGACGTGCATGTCCGGCCTTGGCCGTGCGGAAGCGCGGCAGGAGTGCGAACAGCTGGACTACTACCGGGCCCGCCTGCAGGCTTTGCAGCAAACGGCAGAACACGCTGCCCGGCGGCAGGCCGGTCTGCCCCGCAAACTGGGCCTTGCAGCCGGGATGGCAATGGCGCTGCTGCTCATCTGAATTCGGAAATCTTGGAGGAAACAACGCAGATGGAAATTGATCTGGTGTTCAAAATTGCAGCCATCGGCATCATTGTGGCGGTGCTCAATCAGCTCTTGATCCGCTCCGGGCGGGAGGATCAGGCCATGATGACGACCCTTGCCGGCCTTGTGGTGGTCCTGTCCATTCTGGTCAAGCAGATCAGCACCCTGTTTGTTACCATCAAGGCGCTGTTTTCGCTGTGAGTTCCGCCTGGGTCACGCTGGGGCTGGTGGCAGTGCTGGCAGCGATGCATGCACTTTTGCAAAAGGAGCTTCCGGCCTATGCGCTCCTGCTTTCACTGGGAGCGATCGTCCTTCTGCTGGTGCGGCTGGGCGGCACCTTCCGCAGTGTTCTGGAGGGTGTCGCGCTGCTGGGACAGCAAACGGACAAGCAGGCGTTCCAATGCCTGCTGCGCAGCACGGGCATTCTGTTGCTTGCCGACTATACCCGCACCCTCTGCAAGGAGAGCGGAGCCGAGGCACTTGGCTGGTGTGCAGGGCTTGCGGGCCGCTGTCTGGTGCTGGCGGCAGTGTTCCCACTGCTGGAAGAAGTGTGTCAACGGATCTGGGGGCTGGCAGGATGAGCGGCAAAAAATACCGGGGGTTTCTGGCAGGGTTGGTGTTTCTGGCCGCAATGCCTTTTGGAACGGTGCGGGCTTTCGCACTGGAAAGCCTACCCGGCCGGGAATTGTGGCAGCCCTACCTGACCCAAAGTGCACAGGGTGCAGCGGATTTTGCCCGGGACCCGGTGTCGGCATTGCTGAGCCTGCTGCCGAGTTCACCCGTGCGGCTTCTGGTCGATACCCTGCACAGCTACGCAGATCTTTTGCTGTTTCTGCTGCTGCTCACAGCTTTGTCATTTCTCGTTGGCGATGCAGCGGACGGTACCTTGCTGGACCTTGCGGCAGCCGGTGGCTGCGGGGTGCTCATCTGGGGTGATCTGCTGACACTGGCACAGTCCATCGGTGAACGCATGGACAGCTGGCGGCTGTTCCTCACGGGATTTCTGCCGGTGTGCGGCGCAGTCCTGACGGCAGGTGGAGAGGGAAACGCCGGAGCTGTGGCCAGCGGATTTCTGCTGAGCGTGCTGGCTCTGCTGGCACAGGGGATCGCGCTGTGCATCCGGCCGCTGCTGCAAAGCTATCTGGCCATCAGCATGGCCTGCTGCATCCACACGCAGACGGGCCTCCCGGAAGCCTGCAGGATGAGCGGGCAGCTGCTGCGAAAAAGCATTTCGGCAGGCGGAAAACTGTTTGCGCTTCTGCTTGGCGTACAGCGAGTGATTACACTGCAATTGGACCACACGACATCCCGTCTGGGCCAGATGCTGACGGGCAGTGTCCCGGTGATCGGGCAGGCATTGAGCGGTGCGGCCGATACCGTATTGGCCGGGCTGCAGCTGCTCAAAAGCTCTCTTGGAATCGCGGCACTGGCGATCCTTGGCGCGGAATTTGTTCCGCTGTATCTGGGACTGTTGTTCCACCTGGCAGTTCTGTCCGGGTGCAGGCTTCTGTGCAGCTTTGCCGGTATCGACCGGTGCCAGGCGCTGTTTGCCTGTCTGACGGAGGCGGTCCGGTGCATGGCGGCGGTCACAGCACTGTTCTTTTCGCTGACAATGGTCGGTGTCGCGTTGATGACAATGATGAACGGAGGGTGAAATGCGGGTCGTAACGGCATTCTGCCTTGCATGTGTCTGCGCGGAGCTGCTGGTGCAGCTGGTGGAAGCGGGCTGGGCGCGCCGATGCATAAAAGTGGTTGCGGGGCTATATATTCTAACAGTTCTGCTCCATGCAATTTCTGCACTGCCTGCACGGACCGCACAGTGGCTTCAGCCGGTGCAGGCATCTGCCTCCATCGAGGGCGTTGAAACCACGATCCTCACGGAGGCGGCGAAGCGCTTGAATGAGATGTTGGCAGCGGAATGCGAGGCACAGACAGGCATCCCGGTCCGGGTGGAAACGGAATTGGAACAGACGCCGGACGGCATCCGCGCAGCTCGCGCGATCCTGTGGATGCCGCCGGACAGCCCGGCACAGGTGCAGACACAGCTTGTGCAGTTTCTGCAAAAAGAACTTAGCACCGACGCTGTCACCGCAGCGGAAGAGGCGGAACCATGAAAAAAGCAACGATCACAACGGTTCTTCAGGGATGCAAAGGCCCGCAGGGGCGCACAAGACTTGCGGTGCTCATTGGCGGAGTGGCCATGCTGCTGTTGCTGCTGTCGGAGTTGATGCCGACCGGGACGGAGCCAACGGCTGTCCGCAGTGCCCCACAGGAGACCGCCGCGTATCAGACCCAGCTGGAAAACCGACTTGAAACACTGATCGCTCAGATGGACGGAGCGGGAAAGACGACGGTGATGCTCACACTGGAAACGGGGGAGGAAACGATCTATGCACTGGATACGCAGTCCGGGCAGATGCAGGAACAGCAGACGCATGTTCTGCTGGAAGATGGCTCCGCCCTGGCAGAGACGATCTATCAGCCGCAGATCCGCGGCGTGGCCGTGCTGTGCGACGGCGGGGGAGATGTCCGCGTGGCAGCACGCATCACGGAGATGGTGGGAGCGCTGCTGGATCTGCCATCCAACCGGATCTGTGTGGAACAGCGCAAGCCATGATCTGACCCAGAACAAGGAGGATTCAAGATGAGAGCACTTTCCAGAAATACCCGGCGGGTGACCGCGCTTACGCTGGCCGCTGCCCTTGTCATTGCCGTTTATCTGAACTGGCAGTATGCCCGCACCGATACCGGCATTGCAGCGGACGAGGAAGCCCAGGTCGTTTCGGCCGAGCCTGTGCAGTCGGACACGGTCCTGGACGGCCTGCCCACGGAAGCCGAAACAGTGTCGACCGCGAACAAAAACTACGGGGAAGCACAGCTGGTCAGCGTGGCAAGCGACAGCGGCGCAAAATTCTTTGAAGAGGCACGCCTGAAACGGGAAAAGGCGCACGATGAAGCCATGGACACCCTGCAAAAAACCATGAAGTCCTCTTCGCTCTCTGTGGAGGAAAAGAAGGACTGCACCGCCCAGCTGACAGCCGGGTTGGAAGATCTGCACGCCGAAAATGAGATCGAGACCCTCATCAAAGCCAAGGGCTTTGCGGACTGCCTGTGCTTTCTGCAGTCCGGCCGCGCCGATCTGACCGTCATGACATCCGGTGACCCGCTGACGGCGGCGCAGGTGGCGCAGATCCGGGACGTCGTGCTCAGCAAGAGCAGTGTGACGGCCCAGAACATCACGGTGGTGGAAGTAAAATAAAAAGTGTTTCCCTCCGACCGGAAGGAATCGGGCTGGAAAAAGAACCCGTTGTGTGGTCCGACAGAGTTTTCCAAACAAGTATTGAAATCAACCCCGCATTGATGGTATAATAACACCATCAGAAAACAGGAACGGCGTGCTGCCCGGCCATTCGGCGGCGGCAGCTGCAAAGCCGTTTTGAACCGAAAAAAAGCGGCAGTTCTGCCGCTTTTCAATGGAGGACAGCACAATGGATTTACAGAATATGGATCTTCAGGGCGGCAGCCTTCAGATTTCGACCGAAGTCATTGCAAAGATCGCACGGTGCGCTGCGCTGGAAGTGGAAGGCGTGGCAGAAGTTTCCTGCGGGACCCAGAACAAAAAGCTGAAGGATCTGCTGGAAGCCAGCATCCAGCCGCCGGTGGCCGTGGAAATGCGCGACGGCACGGCAGAGCTTACGCTGCATCTGATCATGGCGTCCGGTGCACGCATCCCTGCAGTGGCGGAAAAGGTGCAGGAAAATGTCAAGTCGGCCGTGCAGAACATGACCAGTGTCACGGTGAGCCGTGTGAATCTGGTGATCGCGGGTCTTGCTGCGGAGCAGTAAGAGCACTTGCAGCCGTACAAAAGAATGGATAGAACGTGTTCTCTCTGCCGGGGTTTCCCGGCGGGGAGAGCTCCTGTTATGAAAGGAATATTATGGAAAACATTTTGCCCCGTAGAGAAGCTCGCGAGAATGCATTTTTGCTGGCATTTTCGCAGACCTTTGGCGACGTCCCGCTGGCAGAGGCTCTGACCAACCATGCAGAAAACGACGAAGAGCACCCGGTGGATGGCTTCAGCAAGCTGCTGCTGAATGCTTATTACGACCATTCCGCAGAGGTGGATGACGAGATCCGCGCTCATCTGCGCAACTGGACCATGGAGCGTCTGCCGCGCGTCAGCCTGACCGTGCTGCGTCTGGCCATTGCAGAGATGCTGTTCGGCGGCGAGAACAAGCCCGGCGTTGCCATCAACGAGGCAGTGGAGCTGACCAAAAAGTATGGTGCCGATGAGGACTATCAGTTTGTGAACGGCCTGCTCGGCGCAGTGGCACGGGATCACGGCCTGAATGAAGAAGCCGCTGTGGAGCCGGCTGAACAGTGAGCCGTTATACGCTCGGGGTCGATACAAGCAACTATGCAACCTCTCTGGCAGTTTTTGATACAGCCGGAGAGGTTGTTTGTGCAAAAAAGCGGTTTCTTCCGGTCAAACCCGGGCAGCTGGGCCTGCGGCAGAGCGATGCACTGTTCCACCACACCACGGCACTGCCGGAAATGCTGCACGAGCTTGCGCAGGAGTTTGATCTGACCCGCATCGACGCTGTGGGTGTCTCCCAGAAGCCGCGCCCGGCAGAGGGCAGTTATATGCCGTGCTTTCTGGCCGGTGTGAACGCGGCGACGGCATTTGCAGCGGCGCGGAGCATCCCGCTGATTTATACGACCCACCAGCAGGGCCATGCCGCTGCGGCGCTGTTTGCAGCCCGCGGCGCAGACCTTTTTACGCAGAAAGTCCTGCTGTTTCATATTTCCGGCGGCACGACGGATCTGCTGCTGTGTGATGAGGTACGCACGATCACCCAACTTGGCACGAGCACGGACCTTTACGCCGGACAGGCTGTGGACCGCGTGGGCGTCAAGCTCGGGTTTGCCTTCCCGGCGGGTGCAGAGGTGTCTCGCCTTGCTGCAGCGTGCCCGGAAGAGATCCGGCCGAAATCTAGCGTGAGGGGCATGCAGTGCAGCCTTTCCGGCCTGGAAAACCAGTGCAATGCCCTGCTTGCTGCGGGCAAAAGCCCGGAATATGTGTGCAAGTACTGCCTGCTCTGTGTGGCCGATACGGTGGTCAAAATGACAAAGGCTGCGCAGAAGGAATACCCGGGTCTGCCGGTGGTATGCGCCGGCGGCGTGATGAGCAGCGATGTGATCCGCCAATGGGTGCAGAAACGCCTGCCTCAGGTGTATTTTGTGCCGGGACAGTATTCCAGTGACAATGCCATTGGCGTGTCCATTCTTGCGGCACGGGAGGCCGGCTTATGGCTGAAGTGATCACGGTTTCGGCGCTGAACCGCTATGTCAAATCTCTTTTTGATGCAAACGACCGATTGTTTGATCTGGCGTTGCGCGGCGAGGTGGCAAATTTTGTGCAGAACGCGCGCAGCGGGCATTGCTATTTCACCCTGCGGGATGAGCAGGCCAGCGTAAAAGCGGTAATGTTCCGCTCAGATGCGCGGCGGCTTGCGTTCCGTCCGGAAGAGGGAATGCGTGTGGTCGTGCGCTGCCGTGCAACGCTCTATGAGCGGGATGGCGCATTCCAGTTGTATGTCAATGAGATGTTCCCGGACGGAATCGGCGCAGCACAGCTGGCATTGGAGCAGCTCAAGGCCCGGCTGGAACAGGAGGGCCTGTTTGATGCGGCACACAAAAAGCCGCTGCCGCAATATCCCCGATGCATCGGGCTGGTGACCAGCAAGACCGGCGCGGCTTTACAGGACATCCGCAATGTGATCAGCCGCCGCTGGCCGGGTATCCGGCTGCTGCTCTGCCCGGTCATGGTGCAGGGGTTTGAAGCGGCTCCGCAGATCGCGGCGGCCATCCGGACGCTGGACCGCAGCGGCAGGGCAGATGTGATCATCGTGGCCCGCGGCGGCGGCAGCCGGGAGGATCTGTGGGTGTTCAACGCTGAGGTGATCGCGCGGGCAGCCTTTGCCTGCAAAACACCGCTGATCAGCGCCATTGGACACGAGATTGACTACACGATCCTGGACTTCGTGGCAGACCAGAGAGCCCCGACGCCCTCGGCAGCGGCAGAGCTTGCGGTGCCGGACCGGGAAGAACAATGGAATATTTTGCAAAATTTACAACAAAATATTTCTGAAAATATGCAAAAACGGCTCAAGTTGTGCTATAATGAGCTGGAGCAATACAACTTAGCGTTGGAACGCAAGCCCGCGCATCACATCTGGAAGAGGGATTTTGACCAGCTGGAACAGGCCGGGCAGACGCTTCAGATCCAGATACAGCGCCGGATGCAGGCTGCAAATATGCAGTTGGAACATGCCGCAGCACTGACAGCCTCTCTGAGCCCGTACCGGGTCCTTGCCCGAGGCTATACAATGATCACCACGGGCAGAGGACAGATCCTTCCGGCAGACCAACTGGAGCCGGACAAGACCATCTACATTCGCAGCGCTTCCCGCCGGGCAAAGTGCCGGGTGGAGGCCGTGGAGGAAATTGATGAAAGCACCCAAAAGCTATGAAGAGGGCATGGAGCGCCTGAATGCCGTTCTGGCCAAAATGCAGGACGAGCAGACAACTCTTGCAGAAGCCGTCAAGTTGTATGCGGAGGCAGCATCTCTGATGGAATACTGCCATACTGCGCTGAAAAAAACATCGCTCCAGATCGAGGAGATCGACGCGAAGATCACGCAGACCATGCAGGAACAGCGGGAGGAAAACTGATGGATTACAAAACACAATATCAGATGTATCTGTCGCAGGCTTCTGCCGCGCTGGAAGACGCCTGTGCAAAGTTTCTTCCGGAGGAATCGGAGGTATGCCGTGCGGCACGGTACAGCCTGCTGGGCGGCGGAAAACGCATCCGGGCCGTGCTGGTGCTCAGCGTCTGTGATATGCTGGGCGGTGATCCGCAGACGGCCAGAGCTTTCAGCGCTGCGGTGGAAATGCTGCACTGCTATTCGCTGATCCACGATGACCTGCCCTGCATGGACAACGATGACCTGCGGCGCGGTCGCCCCTCCTGCCACAAGGCATTCGGGGAGGCAACGGCCATGCTGGCAGGAGATGTGCTCCTGACCGAAGCCTTTGAAGCAATCGCCAATGCACCGGCTTGCCCGCAGGCCTGTGTGCAGGCCGCAAAGGCGCTGGGCCTTGGTGCCGGCAGCCGCGGCATGGTGTATGGGCAGGAGCTGGATCTGAAATACGAAGCACTGGCAGCGACCGAGGAGCAGCTGCGGCTGATCCACCGCAATAAGACCGGTGCTCTGATCAACGCAGCCGTCCAGATGGGGGCAGCTGCCGCCGGTGCCGACGCCGACCAGTGCCGAGCACTGGAAGCATACGCCTACGGCATTGGTCTGGTGTTCCAGATCGTGGACGATGTGCTGGATGTGACCAGCACGCCGGAACAGCTGGGCAAGCCCATTGGCAGCGACAATGAAAACGGAAAAACAACGTTTGCAACGCTGTATGGCGTGGAGGGCGCAATGGCTCTTGCACAGCGCGTAAACGAAAAGACCTGCAGCGCTCTGCGCGAAACATTCGGCGAAAAATCGGCCTTTCTGGAGCAGCTTGCGCAGCAGCTCCTGACACGCAAACACTAAAACGGATCATCGTCCGGGAAAGCAAAAGGAAACGCTATGCAGTTCATTTATGAGATCCTTTCATTCAACCGCATCCTGACCGTGTCGCTCCTGGCATGGTTCGTGGCGCAGGTGCTCAAGACCCTGATCAACTTCATCCTGCTGGGCAAATTCCAGCTGGAGCGCATGTGGGGCGACGGCGGTATGCCCAGCGCCCACAGCGCCACCGTCTGCGCAATGGTCATTGCCACGGCACGGTGTGAGGGCATTGACTCTGCCATTTTTGCAGTGGCCTGTGTGGTGGCCATCATCACCATGCACGACGCCATGGGCGTGCGCCATGAGACCGGCGAGCAGGCAAAGGTGCTGAACCAGATGATTGACCAGTGGATCGAGGTCAGCGAAAAGAACGCCCCGTTCCTGCAGAACATGCATCTGAAGGAAATGGTCGGCCATACTCCGCTGCAGGTGGTCGCAGGCTTTCTGGTGGGCCTTGTGGTCGGCCTGCTGTACCCGCTGGGCCTGTGAGACGTGCCAGCAGGGTAGGAAACATTGCATGAAGGACGTGTGATTTGGTTATGGAATCGTTGTTGCTGGACAACATTGATCAACCCAGCGATCTGAAAAATCTGGACAAAGAACAGGTAAACAAGCTCTGTGCGGAGATCCGTCAGTTTTTGCTGCGGAATATCTCCCGCACAGGCGGTCATTTGGCGTCCAACCTCGGCGCAGTGGAGCTGACGGTAGCCCTGCACCGGGTGATGACGACGCCAATGGACAAAATCGTTTTTGACGTGGGGCATCAGTGCTATACGCACAAACTGCTCACCGGCCGACGCAGCGGCTTTGCAAAACTGCGCCAGCTGGATGGCATTTCCGGTTTTCCGAACCCGAACGAGAGCGAGCACGATGCCTTTATTGCGGGGCATGGCAACACAGCGCTTTCGCTGTCCATCGGCATGGCCTGGGCCAAGAAGATCCGGCATGAGCCGGGCTGGGTGGTTGCGGTCATCGGCGATGGTGCCTTTACAGGCGGCATGGTCTACGAGGGCATGAATAACATCGGCTCCCTGGACAATCTGCTCGTGATCCTGAATGACAACAAGATGTCCATTTCCCACAATGTGGGCGCGCTGGCGCGGTATCTGACCCACCTGCGCACGACGACTGCATATTTTGACGCCAAGGACAATGTGCGGAGCTTCCTCGACAGTGTCCCGGTGGTGGGTACCCCGCTGAAAAAAGCCCTGACCGAGGGTAAAACATTGCTCCGACGGGCAATGTACCACTCGACCATGTTTGAGGACATGGGGTTCCAGTACATTGGGCCAGTGGATGGTCACAATGAGGAAGAACTGGAGCGGACCCTGCGCACCATCAGTCAGCGGCCCGGCCCGCACTTTCTGCATGTTGTGACCAAAAAGGGCAAAGGATATCAGCCGGCCGAGATGAACCCGGGCAACTACCACGGGGTATCAGCCTTTGATCCGGACGGGATGCCAGACCCGGAGGTGGCTCCCAAGGAATCGTTTTCGACGACCTTCGGGCAGGCGCTTGCGCGGGAAGCGGCCCAGAACAGCCGCATCTGCGCCATTACCGCGGCCATGAAATATGGCACCGGGCTGCAGTTCTTTTCGCACAGTGCGCCGGAGCGGTTCTTTGACGTGGGCATGGCAGAGCAGCACGCCGTGACCTTTGCGGCGGGTCTGGCCAGTCAGGGCATGCTGCCGGTGGTGTGCATTTACTCCACCTTCCTGCAGCGCTCTTACGATCAGATCCTGCACGACGTGAACCTGCTGCAGGAGAATGTCGTGTTTGCCATTGACCGCGCGGGTTTTGTTCCGGCAGACGGAGAAACGCATCAGGGCGTTTACGACCCGGCTTTCCTGAGCCAGATCGGTATGCCGCTCTATGCACCTTCCAATTATGCGGAGCTGACCTATTGGCTGCACGAGCTGCTGAAGGACGGCTGCAGAGGCCCCCGTGCGATCCGTTATCCGCGGGGTGGGGAAAATGCCCGTCTGGCGCAGTATGGCTGCAGCGGGCAGGACTATGATTTCCTGCACAGAACCGAGGGTGCTCAGGCGGTGTTGATCAGCTATGCGGACGAAATGGATGATATTCTGACTGCATGTGAAAAACTTACGGAGCATCGGATCAATTGCGACGCACTTAAACTTGTAAAGCTGTTTCCCTTTACAGAAAAAATGATCGAAGCTGTGAAGGATTATAAAATCGTGCTATTTGCAGAAGAATGTGTGGAATGGGGCAGCATCGGGGAGCATCTGGCCTATTGCCTGCAGCAGGCGGGTTGGAATGGAACCTTCCTGCACGCCGCTGTGCATACGGCCAATCTGCCCCATGCAACCGTCCAGCAGATCAAGCAGGTCACCGGGCTGGATGCCGACACCCTTGCACAGCAGGTGATGGATGCCTGGATGAAAGGAGAAAACATATCGTGAAAATTCGGTTGGATCAATATCTGGTTCAGCATGGTCTGATCCAGAGCCGTGAACGCGCCAAGGCCATGATCATGTCCGGTGTGGTGTTTGTCAACGAACAGAAGGTGGACAAGGCTGGTGAGATGATTAAGGAAGATGCCAAGGTGGAGGTGCGCGGGCACGACATCGGTTATGTCAGCCGCGGCGGCCTGAAGCTGGAAAAAGCCATGCAGTGTTTTCCGCTGACGCCCAAGGGCAAGGTGTGCATGGACATTGGTGCATCGACCGGCGGGTTTACCGACTGCATGCTGCAGAACGGTGCGGTCAAGGTCTACGCAGTGGATGTGGGCTACGGCCAGCTGGCCTGGAAACTGCGCACCGATGAGCGCGTGATCAACATGGAGCGCACCAACATCCGCAACGTTACGCCGGAGGCTCTGGATGAACCGATCGAGTTCTTCAGCGTGGACGTTTCCTTTATCTCGCTGCATCATATTTTTCCGGTGGCACAGGCCATCACCACGCCGGACGCCATGGGCGTCTGTCTGGTCAAGCCGCAGTTTGAAGCCGGGCGCGAAAAAGTGGGCAAGAACGGCGTGGTGCGTGACCCCGCCACCCACCGCGAAGTGCTGCACAATGCCATGGGCTATGCGGCTGCCAACGGATTTGCTGTGCGCGGGCTGGATTTCAGCCCGGTGAAAGGTCCGGAAGGCAACATCGAATATCTGATGTTCGTGCAGAAGAGCGAGGAGCCCTGCGTGCTGGACGATGCGGCCGCCGAACAGGTCGTGGCTGCAAGCCATTCCACGCTGGACCGCTGAACGATACGGATACAGAACCAAAACAGGAGGCTTCGGCATGACCGTTTACATTTCTCCGAACCCTGGAAAGATCTCGGCCGGTGAGGTCGCTCTGCGTGCAGCGCAGATCCTGCAGAATCATGGTGCATCGGTGCTGATGTGCGAGGATCTGCGCACGGTCTGCAATGCGGCCGGCGTTGTATATCTGCCGCTGAAACAGTGTCTGGAACGTACGGACGTAATCCTGACCATCGGCGGAGACGGAACGATCCTGCATGAGGCGAATCTTTCGCTCAAGCATGCAAAGCCGATCCTGGGCATCAACCTGGGCCGCTGCGGTTTTCTGGCTACCTGCGAGGTCAGCGAGATGGAAAGCAAGCTGCCTGCCGTGGCGCGGGGCGAGTTCCAGCTGGACAACCGGATGCTGCTCTACGCCCATGTTCTGGGCCATGACGGCTGGGAAGGCCATGCACTGAACGACGTTGTCGTGACAAAAGGCCGCCTGCAGCAGGCCATTGATTTCAGCATTTACTGCGATGACATTCTGGTGGAGCATTACCGGGGCGATGGTGTGATCGTTGCGACGCCGACCGGCTCTACTGCGTATTCGATGGCCGCAGGCGGGCCCATTCTGGATTCGCAGACCAAAGGCGTGGTCGTCACGCCGATCTGTCCCCACAGTCTTGCCAGTCCGGCCATGGTGTTTGCGCAGGAACGCAAGCTGAACATCTGCGTCGGTCAGGTGGCCGACGGCGAGGTGTTCATCAGCTGTGACGGTGCAGCAGGATTCCCGCTCAAGGCGGGCGCAACGGCAGAAGTCCGGCTTTCGGATCAGGTGGTGCAGCTGATCACCTTCAGCAAGGCGGATCAATTCCAGGCCATCGACCAGAAATTGCGCAGCAGACGATAAAAGGAGATACGACGAACTATGGCACATGTCCGCAAAGAAGAAGCAAAAAGCAAGGGAGACCGCTTGCAGACCATTCTCCGTCTTGTGCAGGAGCATCCGATCAGTCGGCAGGAAGTGCTGCTGGACTATCTGCGCAAGGAAGGGTTTGATGTGACTCAGGCCACGATCTCGCGGGATATCCGGGAGCTGTGCCTGGTCAAGGCTGCCACTGCAGAGGGCTACCGCTATGTTTCCAGCCGGAACGAGAGCTTTAACCCCAAGACCCAGGGCCGGTTTGAGACGATCTTTCATGAGTCGGTGCTGGGGGTGGACTATGCAGGCCATGTGGTGCTGGTCAAGTGCTATTCCGGCATGGCCAATGCAGCCTGTGAGGTATTTGACGCATTGCAGTGGAAAAACGTGGTCGGCACCCTTTCGGGTGATGACACTTTTCTGATCGTTGCCCGCTCCGAGCGGGACGCCAAGACCATCTGCACGGAACTGACCCGGCACATCGGGTAAAACAAACGCGGGAGAGACGATAAACCATGTTAAGCTGCCTGCAAATTGAAAATGTCGCGGTCATCCAGAAGGCAGAAGTTCATTTTCAGCCGGGGCTGAACGTCCTCACCGGTGAGACTGGTGCGGGCAAGTCCATTCTGATCGACTCCATCAACGCGATCCTGGGCAATCGGACTTCCAAGGATCTTGTGCGCACGGGTGCGTCCAAAGCGGTGATCCGTGCGTCTTTTGCGCAGATCCCGGATGTGGTGCTGGACAAACTGGAAGCGGCCGGTTATGAGCGCTCGGCAGAGCTGCTTCTGAGCCGTGAAATCACCGCCGAAGGAAAGAGCAGCTGCCGGATCAACGGCATGCCCACCACGGCGGCTGTGCTGCGGGAGCTGTGCGGAGGTCTGATCAACATCAACGGCCAGCACGACTCGGTGGGACTGCTGAATCCGGCACACCATCTGAGCATTCTGGACGATTATGCGCAGAACGCCAAACTCTATCAGGAGTATTATGTGCTGTACCGGAGCCTGGTCAAGGTCAAGAAGGAACTGGACGCCATGATCACCGACGAGGCGGAAAAGCAGCGACGGATCGACCTGCTGACCTATCAGGTCCAGGAAATCGAGGATGCCGCTCTCACCGCCGGCGAGGAGCAGACACTGGAAAGCCGCCGCAAGGTGCTGGCCAACGCGTCCACCATCCGGGACCGGGTGGCAAAGGCCCATGCGCTGCTGTCCGGGGACGATGACACCCCCGGCGCAGTGGATCTGCTGGGTGAGGCATCCAACGCCATGGATACGGCCGCCCAGCTGGACGAGTCACTTTCCGGGGTGTCCGGCACGCTGATGGACCTGTACTATTCGGCCAAGGACGCAGCGGCAGAGCTGATCGACCGGCTGGATGCCTACGACACGAACGACGCCGAGCTGGATGAGATCGAACAGCGGCTGGATCTGTTGTACCGTCTCAAACGCAAGTACGGTGATACGGTGGAGGACATCATTGCCTTTGGACAGAAAGCACGGGAGGAACTGGAACAGATCCAGTTCTCGGAGCAGCGGCACGATCAGCTGCAGGCGGAAAAGCTGCGCCTGTATGGTCTGGCGCGCGAAAAGGCGGAGGCCTTGACTCAGACCCGTCTGAAAGCCTTTGACGAGCTGAATGCACGCATTACCGATACCTTGCAGTTCCTGAATATGCCGGGTGTGCGCATGACGCTGCACCACGCCCGTGGGCCGCTGGCAAGCCACGGACAGGACAGCGTGGAATTCTACATCTCCACGAACGCCGGTGAAGCCCCGAAACCGCTGGCCCGCATTGCCTCCGGCGGTGAGCTGAGCCGCATCACCCTTGCCATCAAAAATGCGCTGGCAGACCGGGATGCAGTGCCCACGGTGATCTACGATGAGATCGACAGCGGTGTTTCCGGCAAGGCCGCCGGACGGATCGGTGAGGTGCTGCGGCAGAGCGCACAGGGACATCAGATCCTGTGCATCACCCATACGGCACAGATCGCCGCACTGGCTGACTGCCACCTGCTGATCCAGAAAAATGTGACGAACGACCGCACTTATACCGAGATCCACCCGCTGGATACGGAGGGCCGCGTGGAAGCACTGGCCCGGTTGATCTCCGGCGATCATGTGACCGAGCTTTCACGGGCAAATGCGCGGGAAATGCTGGGTACCGGCCGCCAGTAACAGGGGAGCGTTCCCGTCGGAATCCGGGGCTTGACAAGCCCGTGTTCTTGTGATAAAGTAAGTTTTGTTAATGGCGATGAAGGGAATAAGTACCCTGAAGTGTTCTGCCCAGAGAAACCCCGGTTGGTGCAAGGGGCCGCAGAACAGCAGGCGAATACCTCCCGGAGCTGCAGGCTGAATGCTGTCTGAGCTAGTAGGCTGTGCCGCGTGCGAGCGTTACAAACGCAGGAGTGTCACTCTACTCTGGGGTGTGCACTCGTGAGGTCGTTTCTGTGAGGAAGCGGCAAACAGAGGTGGTACCGCGAAGATTTCTCGCCCTCTGCCAAATTAATGTTTGGCAGAGGGTGTTTTTGTTTTCTCTGCCCCACAAAACAGGAGGATGTTTCTATGACTTTGTACGAAGAGCTGCAGGCCCGTGGTCTGGTGGCACAGATCACCGACAACGAGATCATTGATCTGATCAACAACGGCAAGGCTACTTTTTATATCGGCTTTGACTGCACGGCCGACAGCCTGACCGCAGGCCATTTTATGGCCCTGACCCTGATGAAGCGCCTGCAGATGGCAGGCAACAAGCCGATCGCCCTGATCGGCGGAGGCACTACCATGATCGGCGATCCCTCCGGCCGCACCGATATGCGCAAGATGCTGACCAAAGAGGACATCGCCCACAATGCAGCCTGCTTTAAAAAGCAGATGGAAAAGTTCATCGACTTCTCGGATGACAAGGCTTTGATGCTGAACAACGCCGACTGGCTGCTGAATCTGAACTATGTGGAGCTGCTGCGTGACGTGGGTGCCTGCTTCTCGGTCAACAACATGCTGCGTGCCAAGTGCTATGAGCAGCGCATGGAGCGCGGTCTGTCCTTCCTCGAGTTCAACTACATGATCATGCAGAGCTACGACTTCTACTACATGTTCCAGCATTACGGCTGCAACATGCAGTTTGGCGGCGATGACCAGTGGAGCAACATGCTGGGCGGCACCGAGCTGATCCGCCGTAAGCTGGGCAAGGATGCCTACGCCATGACCATCACCCTGCTGACCGACTCGCAGGGCAAGAAGATGGGCAAGACCGCAGGCAATGCTGTCTGGCTGGACCCCAACAAGACCAGCCCCTTCGAGTTCTACCAGTACTGGCGCAATGTGGGTGATGCCGATGTCATGAAGTGCATCCGGATGCTCACCTTCCTGCCGCTGGAGCAGATCGACGAGATGAGCACATGGAAGGATCAGCGCCTGAACGAGGCCAAGGAGATCCTGGCCTACGAGCTGACCAGCATGGTCCACGGCAAGGAAGAAGCTGAAAAGGCACAGGCAGCAGCCCGTGCACTGTTTGGCGGTGCTGCAATGGACACGGAGCACATGCCCAGCACCCAGCTGACCGAGGCGGATCTGACCGATGGCTCCATCGGCATCCTGACCCTGATGGTCAAGGCTGGTCTGGCTGCTTCCAACGGTGAGGCACGCCGTCTGGTCGTGCAGGGCGGTGTTCTGGCCGACGGCGAAAAGGTTGCAGCTCCCACCGTCAGCTTTACCGCAGAACAGCTCAAGAAGGGCGTTGTGATCAAGAAGGGCAAGAAGGTCTATCACAAGGTCACCCTGTAAGCATCTGCCCAAGATCCCGCAATAAAAATACCGCTGTCCGGTTCAGAACCGGACAGCGGTATTTTTTTGTTTGCATTCAGCGGAGAAGCAGGATGTTCTGCCCCTCGGTCACGTTGCCGGAAGCCACCACAGTGACATCCGAGAAGGCATCACTGTTGGTTACCACAACCGGAGTGGTCAGGGGATAACCATCGGCACGGATCTTCTGCAAGTCAAATTTCAGCAGAAGCTGTCCGCTGTGGACATGTTCGCCTGCCCGGACCTGCGGAGCAAATCCGGCTCCATGCCGTTCCACCGTGTCCATTCCAACATGAATCAGAAGGTCTACGCCGGAATCACACCGCAGACTGACGGCATGACTGCTTTCGGCAATTTTCAGGATCACACCGTCTGCCGGAGCATAGATCTCTCCCTTATCCGGTTCAATGGCACAGCCTTTGCCCAGAACCTCCGCCGAAAATACCGGATCCTCGATTCCATCCAGCGGAAGAAGCTTTCCCTCCAGCGGAGAAGCAATGAGCATTCCACCTTCCGAAGAGAAGAAGGAAACGACCGGTGCTTCAGGGTGCCGTTTTTTCCGATAATACGAAAAGACCTTACAGACCAGAAAGACAACACCTGCCACAGCCAGACCAATCAGCCCGGCCAGCAGAAGCCCGAACAGCATGCTGTCTGCCGTGATCCAGCGGTTCCATGCCAGAATGGCGGCTGCGATTCCAACGGCCGCAGCTGTCACTGCTTCGGCTGACTCAAAGCTCATACGCCTTTTTCAGTGTCTCGTAAGCGGCATCTTCGTTCTCGGCATGGACCAGCAGCGAGATATCCAGGTCGCTGGTGGTGATCAGAAGCACTTCAATGCCGGCCATGGCCAGTGCATTCAGGGCACGAGCGGCCACACCGCAGCTGGTAACCATGTCCTCGCCAAAAAGGTTCAGTTTGGAATAGCCGACACTGATCAGCGGGGAAGCCTTGGCATCCTTGTCCAGGTTGGCGGCTGAAATGGCTTTCATTACCAGCGGCAGATCGCTGCCGGCGGCGGTAAAGCTGAAGTCAATGGTGGTGCCATGGGGCGCACTCTGGCTGATCATGTCCACGACAACGCCGTTGTCTGCAAAAATCTGCAGATAACGGGCCAGACTGTTGCCCTTGAATTCCACGTCCTGCACACTGATCATCATCAGGCTGGGCTCAATGTTGATTTTCGATACTCCGTACATAAAATCCCTCCACTCTGCCCGTCACACGGGCGTTCCAATTGATTCCCACGGTTTTATGTAAGCTCCAGAAAGTCGCTGTTGATATTATTTTGCGCGATTTTTTGAACGGTGTCAAGACTGAAATCGGAATGTTTTGCGCGCACACCATGCTGCTTTGCCAATTCCTGCGTGTAATCGCGGAAAAGATAGGTGCGCACATTGGATTTTCCAGCGTCATAATGGGTGACCGTCGGCAGGAGCTTCGGTTCCAGAACGGCACACTGCACCGTTCCGTCCGGCTCGGTGGTCTTTTGCAGCTGCAGGTTCAGGATAGCACCTACCAGCTGATCCGGCCGGTTCTGCGTGCTCAGAAAATTGCCCAGAGAATAGGCAACGAATGTCTGCCTTCCGTCTGCTGCACTCAGCCACTGAGCATCCTGCAGCACATGCGGGTGGGTGCCCACAATCACATCGGCACCCCAGTCTGCAAGCTGCTGTGCCAGTGTGCGCTGACCGTCCACAATGGTGTGGCTGTCCTCTACGCCCCAGTGCACACCCACGATCACAAAGTCGGCCTGCTGGTGTGCTGCACGAACCTGCTGCTCGATCACATCCGTCTGGCTGGTGTAGATCACGTTGGCGGGCATGGAGCTGCTGGTGGGGATGCCATTGGTGTGCTCCGTGTAGGAAAGGTAGGCGATGGTCACCCCATTGACGGTCTGCAGCGGAATGCGGCTGTAGTCATCCGCACCACGCCACAGGCCGGTGGTGACTACGTCCTCCGGCATGCTCTCCCAGAAACGCAGGGTGGCAGCCAGACCGGCTGCGCCCTTATCGTAGGTGTGGTTATTTGACAGGCTGAACACCCGGATGCCGGCCCGGTAAAGCGCCCGGGCACAGTCTCCCGGGGTAGAAAAGCAGGGATAGGAGGAAGGCTCCAGCTCATCGCTGCAGAGCGTTTCCTGATTGATCCAGTTGATGTCCTGCTGCGCATAGAAGGGTGCGACCTGTGCATAGCAGTAATCAAAGTCGTACTGTTGCCCATTGGCGGCCCGCCGGGCGGCCTGCTTGTAGATGGGGGAATGGATCAGGTCATCGCCCGTAGCCGAAAAGCGGAGCGTTTCCACCACCGGTTCCGGTTCGGGCTCCGGGACCGAGGACGCCGCAGGCTCCGTGCTGCTCACCGCACTGTCCGACGGTTCGTCTCCGCCGGTCGGGATGGTGCCCACCGGGAGAAAGCGGAGCAGAAGCCCCATGCATGCCACGACGGCACCCGCTGTGAGCAGCATGCCGACCCAGTGCTTCCCGGACCGCCGCCGGGGTGTCGAATGCTTTGCCATGTTGAACCTCCTGCAGCACAGGGGCTATCCAAAAACCGCTGTGCCGCATCTGCAGGGCAAGAATCAGATCGAAGCGATCAGATCGCCCATATTATACAGCCCCGGCTCCTTCTTTGCCAGATACACGGCGGCGTTGATGGCGCCGTTGGCAAAGATGCTGCGGGAATAAGCAGTGTGCTTGAGGGTGATCACTTCGTCCGGGCCGCAGAACAGCACCTCGTGGTCGCCCACGATGCTGCCGCCGCGTACCGAGCTGATGCCGATCTCCTTCGGATCGCGCTTCTGGCGCACAGAGGAGCGGTCGTAGACATAGTGGTAAGCGCCGTCGTTCTGCTCGTTGATGGCATCGGCCAGCATCAGAGCAGTGCCGCTGGGGGCATCCAGCTTGTTGTGGTGATGCTGCTCCACAATCTCCACGTCGTAGTTCACGCCCAGAATGGCAGAAGCACGCTTGCACAGTTCCGACAGCACGTTGATGCCCATGGACATGTTGGCGCTCTTGAACACGGGCACCGTGCGTGACAGCTGCACGACCTTGAGCTGCAGCTCTTCCGACAGGCCGGTGGTGCAGACCACGATGGGCAGCTTGTGGGCCTCGCAGTAGGGCAGAGCCTTTTCCACAGCAGCGGGGGAGCTGAAGTCGATGATGACATCGCCCTTGCCGTTCAGTTTTTCCAGGCTGTCATACACGGGGATGCCGTTCTGCTCGCCGTCCTTCACATCAATGCCTGCCACAACACAGCAGTCATTCCGCTGTGCGATCATATCGCACAGGACATGGCCCATACGGCCGCCAATGCCCTGGATCACGATTTCCGTCATAGTTGAGTTCCTTTCTTTTTACGCAATAATACGGAAAAATGCCCGGAGAACCGTCTCCCTGGGCATTTTTCCTGAAACTTATTCCTGGATCAGACCGGCTGCGCGCAGGGTGTTCTCGATCTGTGCCTGATGGGCCTCACTGGGCTCCACCAGCGGCAGGCGGCATTCGCCGGCCTCCCAGCCCAGCAGATTCATTGCATACTTGACCGGGATGGGGTTCACTTCGCAGAACAGTGCATCGGACAGCGGCAGCATCTCCAGCTGCAGGTCGCGGGCCTTTGCGGTATCTCCGTCAAAGAAGGCCTGGCAGCAGTTGTGCACCAGCTCCGGTGCTACATTGGAAACCACGCTGATCACGCCCTTGCCGCCCAGAGCCAGCAGAGGAACCACCTGATCATCGTTGCCGGAGTAGATGTTCAGCTCATCGCCGCAGAGGGCTGCGATCTTGGCCACCTGCGAAATGTTGCCAGAAGCCTCCTTGATGCCGTTGATCAGCGGGTGCTTGCTCAGCTCCAGTGCCGTTTCCGGGGCAATGTTCAGGCCCGTGCGGGAGGGAACATTGTACACGATCACCGGGATGCCGCCGGCTTCTGCCATGGCGGTGAAGTGTGCCACCAGACCGGCCTGCGAGGTCTTGTTGTAGTAGGGGGTGACCATCAGCAGGG
>ERZ834859.606-NODE-606-length-48270-cov-6.594296_pt1 | contig 48270 bp, 32 predicted proteins | sample MGYA00519947_ERZ834859 | MGnify/ENA primary metagenome ERZ834859 (study PRJEB31850, sample SAMEA3708763) | human gut metagenome | biome: human gut; feature: human-associated habitat; material: faeces | place: China | collected 2014 ...
GGGCGGTCGATGAAGGTAGAATTGCTCAATACACTTACTTTTGCATTCGGGAAATAGTGGTCACGAAGTGCCAGTGTATCTTCTATGATTTCCGGAAAATGAGGGTGGGCAGTCGGTTCACCGTTTCCGGCAAATGTGAGTACATCAGGGGCGGGACCGTTCTTCTGCATATCTTTCAGCTTTTCTTCCAGGGCGATGCGCACTTCTTCACGAGTGGGCAGATGCTTCTTCGGACGATGGTCGGCATTGAAGCCGCATTCACAATAAATGCAGTCGAATGTACAAAACTTCCCATCGGAAGGAAGCAGATTTATACCCAATGATATACCTAATCTGCGACTATGTATCGGCCCGAAAATGGGAGAGGGATAAATTACTGTTGCCATAATTTACTAAGTTGATTTATTCACAAAATACAATGGAAAAGTCGGACAAACCATGAATTACAGTCTACGCCTCGACTATCCTTGTCTTTTCCGAACAAAGATAGTGAATAAATCTCCACAGTATTCAGAACACCCACAAAAAGAGCCCACCTCAGAATAAACCTGAAAAGACCTTTGTTTTTTATTTTATCTTAAATTATTACAAAATTACAAGGACGACATTCATCATCATATGTATCCATAATTCTATTCACAGCTTCCAATCAACGACGTCGGCTGCATAATCGCCCACGTAGAATATACAGCCAACAACAACAACTCTACAATCAACACCGTCGATTATAGTATCCGACATTTATCATCATCTGTTTATTCCTGCCACATTATCTTTCTGTTGAAAAAAGACAATTTCCAATTTAGTTTCTATTTCTATTCGGATTTGAATAAAAGTATAATTTATACTGCATCCTTAGAGTATTTCAAACGTTTCTGATACAGGAAATATCCGACCTCTCCACAAATTTCTTTTCATTATATCAGAAAGTACATCCCTATATTTATCAGAATTTTACCCGAAGCTGAAACTGCAAATCCGCTTTATTATTCCCCATAATTTCTTCCGGTCCTGAACTAATCCGATTACGGTCTGCATAATGCGTCCATCCCCATTTGCCCTGTATCATTAACCAATTATTACAGTCATATCGTAAATTCACAGCCAGACGAGTACCTTTTCCATAAAACGAATTCATCGAAAAAGCATACAATAGTCCGGGTTCATACATATAAATACGAGAGTTATAGTCATCTGTACGAAACCATGCCCCACTGACCGATGCCCGAAACGGAAAACCGGTAAATCCAACTTTCGCACTTCCCCCTATCATCAGTCCGTTGGAATATTCTCTTTTATAATAAGAAGTACGGATATATTCGGCCATGGTTTTAAACACGGTCTGTTCATTGAGTGAATAAGACAGTTGATAATGCAGACGATGACGCATATAAGGCAATACAAACTTTGTTTTTTGAGAAGAAGTATAGTTTTGAGCCTTATTTTTATAGCTATACTTTATTAACATCAACAGTGAATTAATCGGTGAATAGCTTATCTGTATCCTTTCTTCTATTCCTATTGTTTTTTTCTTATCTACCCGATAACGATAATAGGGAAAATAAAAGAAATCAGTATAATACAAGAGCCTTATCTTATTTAATAACTTAGTTTCCAAACCAATATAAATACCAGCTTCATTCTGTATACGAGAATTCTCTCCAAAAGCATTAGCATATAAGGCCTGATAACGTTTGTCAAAATACCTGTTCATAAGTAGAAGAGTTGTATTGACAGTCGGTGAATAACTCAACATATTAATTGTAGCAATCTTTCCCTGCCTGTCTACTGCCGTTTCTCCCGAAAAGACCATCCGGCGGAAAAAGAATTTATAGTTGACTCCTGCATTAAAGAAATCTTTTCCACGAGGATAGTATCGGTTGTATTTACGATAATCGGGATTCAACACCTTATCAAATATATTATAAACAGCTGTTAATCCAAATTCAACATGCTTTCCATTATAAGATAAGTTACTGCCAACCAAATGATTACTTACAGTATTCATCTTTTCTACATCCTTCCTCAACCGATGATATCCATCGGTTTTCAACGAGGTTATAAACATGTTTTCCACATTTGCATCTTGCTTTCCAAAGGAATAAAAAGCCGAAATATTCCATCTTTCAGACAAACGATAAGTAGCTCCAGCCCCTTGAAGATAATTGTATTCACCTACAGAAGTATATTTGGATAATCCCCTTCCCATCCGGTTCATTGTATAAAGAGAAGCAGACTTTCCCATACTAAATGCCTGGTTAATTACCAGTCCATATCCAAAGCTGACACGATAGTGTCCCAATGCTATCGCTTTCCACCTTTTCACATCTTGTAAAAACAGATAACCTGAATAAAAATCATAGCCTTTCTTATTAAACAAGCGAAAGAAAGGTTCTCCAGCATCTTTCTCTGCCGTCAGTCCGGCAAACAATTGCTGACGATACCGGAAGCGGTAACGAATATTGTTGTATATTGGATCTCCATAATACTCTTTATTAGGTGACTTTTCCAAAATCTCCGGATCATAATCAGCATATCCTGCTTTTTTATTCAACGGAATATCCACACGTGTGAATAACTCCTGTTTATTATATTTCCAGATATTCCTCCAACGTAATTTACTCTTGTCATCTTCTGCTTCGCCTACATATACACACTGTTCCAACAAGCGCCTTGTTTGCCAGTCCATTCCTTCTATACCCAACAATTCTTTTTTACTCACCATCGGGCCATATTTATAAAGATAATATAAGATGTTTTCAATTAACTTATCAGACAAGAAAGGCAATTGCTCCAATTGCTCTTTGGTAATTGTGTTAATATTGAAAGGGTTTTCTATTAATTCGGACATTTCTTCATAGCGTTCCTGCCAGTAAACTATATCTTGTTCATCGGCAACCTGCTCCTCCCATTCTACCCACGTTTGTGCAGAGATATTCACTCCTGTATAACTAATTAATACACAAACAATAAAATACTTTATCCACATTGTTATTTACAAGTTTTTCACAGCTATATTCATTCTATATATCGAATAAATCTGTATTTTTGCGTATATGAAACATCGTATTTACATACTTCTGTTTCTGCTTCTTGTTTGTATCTTAAAAGCCAGTGCACAGCAGAATATACGGCAGTCCGAAAAAGGATATATGCTTCCAGTCTGTGTATATCAAGGAGATACAATACCTTATATAACGCTAAGAAGTGTGTATATATACCCCAAGATGAAGTTTAAAAGCAAAAAGCAGGAAAGATATTACTGGAGACTGGTACGCGATGTAAAGAAAACACTTCCTCTTGCTAAAGAAATAAGACGGGCAGTTGTGGAAACTTATGAATATATGGAAACTCTTCCAGATACAAAATCACGTGAACGCCATATGAAAGCTGTAGAAAAAGGATTAAAAGAGCAATATACGGCACGTATGAAAAAACTGACCTTTTCACAAGGTAAATTACTCATCAAACTGGTCAACCGAGAATGCAATCAATCCTCTTATCAATTGGTTAAAGCTTTTATGGGACCATTTAAAGCTGGATTTTACCAGACTTTCGCAGCACTCTTCGGAGCAAGCCTGAAAAAAGAATATCATCCGGAAGACGATGATAAGTTAATAGAAAGAATAGCTGTCCTTGTAGAAAACGGACAGCTATAATATATTGCAAAACAATAAATTAACAAGTTATTAATAGGTTATAAACAAGTTTGTTTAAGCTGTATCAACTTGTTGGCAAACTCCCACAGCACAATTCCCGTAGTAACTGATACATTCAATGAATGTTTGGTTCCATATTGAGGTATCTCGATACAGCCGTCACACATATCCACTACCTCCTGCTGTACACCCTTCACCTCATTACCCATTACGATAGCATATTTTTTTCCAGGTTCTAATATCAGTTTATCCAACATTGTACTACCGGCACACTGTTCAATAGCCAATACAGTATACCCTTCTTCATGAAGTTCATTCACAGCATCTTGCGTATATTTGCAATACTTCCAGTCTACCGTATATTCAGCTCCAAGTGCTGTTTTATGCATTTCCGGATGAGGAGGAACAGCAGTAATACCACATAAATATATCTTATTGACCAAGAAAGCATCAGCAGTACGGAATACAGCTCCAATATTGTGTAAACTACGTATTTCATCCAATACTACTACCAATGGAAGTTTTTCCGCTTCCTTAAATTCTTCTACCGTCAGACGGTTCATTTCTGTTACTTTCAGCTTTCTTAATTCAGACATACATGTATTATGGTTATTTATTTTCCACAAAGATAGAAACTATCTTCATAACCTTGTTAAAAACGGTTGAAAAGGTGTATAAAACCAATTCAAATAAAATCATAAAAACTTCTTGCATACTTAAAAGAAGCAATTATAGAATACAAGAAACGAACAAACCAAAAAACTTAATAAAAAGTTTCATTATCAGTTTAAACATATTTTTTATACAAAAATAAGCAGTTAACAAAGGGAAAGTTTTTAACTTTGCATTCTATCAACAAATTGTTAATAGAATAAGTAAGTCAGCTATTATCAATAAATAAGCCTGTTGATTTGCTGATAATAGGATAAACCCAAATATTCATAATTCAAAAAACAAAGAAAATAGCCTTATTTTTAATAACACTATTAACGGGCTATTATTAGCATCATAAATTCCTTTTTAAAAGAAGAAAAAATATAATCTTATTATGAATAAAGAAGAATGGTTGAAAAGAGGGTATGTCACTGAACCGATACCTCAGTCGGTAGATCTGAAAGCGGAAATAAAGAAACTGTGTAAAGAAAAGAATGCCGTTATCTTGGGACACTTCTACCAATCTGACGAAATTCAGGAGATAGCCGATTTTATAGGAGATAGTCTGGCATTGGCACAATGGGCTGCCAAAACAGACGCAGACATTATAGTAATGTGTGGTGTTTATTTTATGGGTGAAACGGCCAAAATATTGTGCCCGGATAAAAAAGTACTGATACCTGATTTAAACACCGGATGTTCGTTGGCCGACAGTTGTCCTGCTGAAGAGTTTACAAAGTTTGTAAATGCTCATCCGGGACATACGGTAGTTTCTTATGTAAATACCAGTGCAGCAGTAAAAGCACTAACCGATGTGGTGGTAACTTCTACAAATGCTAAACAGATTGTAGAAAGTCTTCCAAAAGATGAAAAGATTATCTTTGGTCCAGACCGTAATCTGGGAAATTACATCAACTCTATTACAGGTCGAAATATGCTGCTTTGGAACGGAGCCTGTCATGTACACGAAAAGTTCTCTATAGAAAAGATTATAGAATTGAAAAAGCAATATCCGGAAGCACAAATACTGGTTCATCCCGAATGTAAAGGAGCATTGGCTAAAATGGCTGATAAGGTAGGATCTACAGCCGGTCTGTTGAAGTTTGCAATGGCAAGCGATAAAAAAGATTTTATCGTAGCTACGGAAAGCGGTATATTATACGAAATGAAAAAGCAATGTCCGGAAAAGAATTTTATTCCTGCTCCTCCAGAAGACAGTACCTGTGCTTGCAATGAGTGTAATTTTATGCGCTTGAATACACTGGAAAAACTGTACAATACTTTAAAATATGAATGGCCGGAAGTACAAGTCGAAAAAGCAGTTGCAGAAAAGGCTATTCTTCCTATCCAAAAAATGTTGGATATTTCTAAAACCTTGGGTCTGTAAAGTTTTTATAGTATAACGTAATACTACAATATGGTTTTATAATGTATACACATCATAAAACCATATTTTTTATAAGTATATATAGAGTTTCTATAATAGGCTTTATATATTGTACATAAATATAAGTAATCTGATTACAGAAAGATGTTAGATGCTTTATGCTAATTTAAAACATAATTATTGTGTAAATAGTAAATACAATGTTATTTATTGCTGTAGTTTTTTATTTTGTAAGAAAAATATAGCTAAATGGTTATTGTTTTATAAAATAAGGAATATTCATCCTACTGTTAAAAAGAAAATTAAACAGAGATAAAAGGCTTTTTATGTTTGTTTAGTATTTTATTTTTAATTTACTTTGCAATATAAAATACAATATAAAAGGTAAAATAACCTTAGAATAAAACTTATGAAAACTTAAATTTACTTTATACCTTATATCTATTTCTTCATTTAAAGAAATTATATTTTTAGAAATATAATCATTAATATCAACATTCAAATTAACCTTATCTTATGAAACGAAGTAAGTATTCGCAATTACTATTGTTTTTGCTAATGGTTCCGGGAGGCATGTCATTTGCTTCTTCTCATGGAGCATCGGAATCAAATGGCTTTTCCATGCTTCAGCAGTCTGTAACAACAAAAGGAACTGTTGTAGATGCTAAAGGGGAACCTTTAATCGGTGTAAGTATTTTGGAAAAAGGTACTACCAACGGTACGATTACAGATTTTGATGGAAACTTTACTTTGCAGACTGCAAAGGGAGCTACATTGGAAATCTCTTATATCGGTTATAAAACTTTAAGTCTACCGGTCAAAGCTGATTTTGGTAAAATTGTAATGACAGAAGATACCGAGGTTTTGGACGAAGTAGTAGTTACAGCTTTGGGTATCAAGCGTTCACAAAAAGCATTGAGTTATAATGTGCAGGAAGTGAAAGGTGATGCTGTAACAGCTGTAAAAGATGCTAACTTTATGAACTCCTTGGCTGGTAAGGTAGCCGGTGTGCAGATTAGTAGTGGTGCCACTGGTGCCGGTGGTGCAACTCGTGTCGTAATGCGTGGTATGAAATCTTTGACTAAAGACAACAATGCCTTGTATGTAATCGATGGTGTACCTATGTTTAATACTGGTAGTAGTGGCGGTGAAGGACAGTTTGGTGAAATGGGTGGTTCTGATGCAGTAGCCGACTTGAACCCGGATGATATCGCAAGTATCAGTATGATGACCGGTCCTTCTGCAGCTGCATTGTATGGATCTGCTGCTGCCAATGGTGTTGTTTTGGTAACAACAAAGAAAGGACAGACAGAACGTACTTCAGTTACAGTTTCAAACAGTACAACTTTCTCTAAGGCATATATCATGCCAGAAATGCAGAACCGTTATGGTACAAGTACCGGTTTGTTCAGCTGGGGAGGTTTGACTGATAGAAGATACGATCCATCTGACTTCTTCAATACAGGAACAAATATTATTAACTCGATAGCTTTGTCTACTGGTAATGCAAAGAATCAGACTTACTTGTCAGCTTCTACTACCAATTCAGACGGTATTTTGCCAAATAACAGCTATAACCGTTATAACTTTACAGCTCGTAATACAACAAATTTCTTAAATGATAAATTGACTTTGGATTTGGGAGCACAGTATATTGTGCAGAATAATACCAACATGGTGTCTCAAGGTCAATATTACAACCCACTTCCTGCATTGTATTTGTTCCCTCGTGGTGATAATTTTGATGAAATTCGCTTGTACGAACGTTATAATACCAACTATGGCTATATGGAACAGTATTGGCCATATGGAGATGGAGGTATGTCTTTGCAGAACCCTTATTGGATTCAGAATCGTATCCGCCGTACTTCAGAAAAGAAACGTTATATGTTGAACGCTTCTTTGAAATGGAAAGTAACAGACTGGTTCAATATTACAGGACGTGTAAACTTGGATAACTCTGACTATCGTAACAGAGAAGAAAAATATGCATCTACATTGACTACATTCTGTGGAGTAAGTGGAGGTTTGAAAGATGTAATGCGTCAGGAACGTTCTTTGTATGCGGATGTATTGGGTACAATTGACAAAACATTTGGAGATTTCCGTTTGAATGCAAACTTTGGTGGATCTATCTATCATACTTCAATGAATGAACTTTCTATTGCTGGTGATTTGATCATCCCTAACTTCTTCCAGATGAATAACATCAATTTCTCTTCTAACTATAAGCCAGAACCTGATGGTTATACAGATGAAATTCAGAGTGTTTTTGCAAGTGCTGAATTAAGTTGGAAGAATCAGTTGTATTTGACATTGACAGGACGTAATGACTGGGATTCTAAATTGGCTTTCTCTAATCAGTCTTCATTCTTCTATCCTTCAGTTGGTTTGTCTGCTGTATTGTCTGAAATGATGAGCCTTCCAGAATGGTTGACTTATGCAAAAGTTCGTGGATCATATACAGTTGTAGCTTCTTCATTCGACCGTTTCTTGACAAATCCGGGTTATGAATACAATGGTCAGACTCATAACTGGGAAAATCCGACAGTATTCCCTATGGATAATATGAAACCGGAAAAAACTAAATCATGGGAAATTGGTTTGAATTTGAAATTCTGGGAAAACCGTTTCAGCTTAGATGCAACTTATTATCGCTCTAATACTTTGAACCAGACATTTAAGGTAGATATTCCTTCTTCATCTGGTTATAATAAAGCAATTGTACAAGCTGGTAACGTACAGAACCAAGGTTTGGAATTGGCTTTAGGATTCCGTGACGAATGGGCTGGATTTGGATGGTCTTCTAATGCAACATTTACTTTGAACCGTAATAAAGTAAAACGTTTGGCAAGTGGTAGTATCAATCCTGTTACTGGTGAAGAAATCCAGATGGATAATATGCCTGTTGGATGGTTAGGTAAAGAAAACGTAGCTCCTCGTGTTATTTTGACAGAAGGAGGTTCTATGACTGATATCTACGTATATAACCAGTTGACTAGAGACAATAATGGTAATATCGAAGTTGATCAAAACGGTAATATCAGTATGAGTACTTCTTCTACTCCGACAAAAGTAGGTGATTTGGATGCTGATTTCAACTTAGGATGGACTAACCACTTTACTTATAAAGGAATTGACTTGGGCGTTGTATTGACAGCTCGTGTAGGAGGTCTTGCTTATTCTGCTACTCAAGGTATTTTGGATTATTACGGTGTTTCTGAATCTTCAGCTATTGCTCGTGATAATGGTGGTATACCTGTTAATAACGGTACGGTAGAAGCTCAGAAATATTATCAGACTATCGGTACAGGTGAAGGTGGTTATGGACGCTATTATTTGTACAGCGCTACCAATGTTCGTTTGCAAGAGTTAAGTTTGAATTATACTCTTCCTAAAAAATGGTTCAAGAATGTGGCAAACGTAACTTTAGGTGTGGTAGGACGTAACTTGTGGATGATTTATTGCAAAGCTCCATTCGATCCGGAACTGTCAGCGTCTACTTCAAGTAACTTCTATATGAACGTAGACTATTTTATGCAGCCAAGTTTGCGTAATGTTGGTTTTAACGTAAAAGTTCAATTCTAATAAGGGAGACTAATGTCATGAAACAATATATAAGAAATATTACAGCTGGTGCTGCTTTATTACTGATGGTAGGAAGCTGTACTGATAAATTTGAAGAATATAATACGAATCAGTATCAGATCCACGAAGCTGATCCTGCAACTTTGATGAAGTCAATGATTGAAACTATTGTAAACATTCAGCAGAATGACTCTCAGATGCAAGATCAGATGGTAGGACAATTTGGTGGATATCTGTGTCCTTCTAATACTTGGAGTGGTACTAACTTTGGTACATTCAATATGAGTGATGCATGGAATGCCAATCCTTGGAATACTAATTTTGAAAAAATATATGGTAACTTTTTCCAGATTCAGGAAGCAACCAATTCTGTAGGTCACTACTATGCATTTGCTCGTATGATCCGCGCTATAACCATGTTGCGTGTAGCAGACTGTTATGGTCCGATGCCTTATAGTCAGGTAAAGAAAGGAAACTTCTATGTAAGTTATGATACTCAAGAACAAGTATATAAAAATATCTTGGATGACTTGGCTAATGCAGCTGATGTTCTTTATGATTTTAATACAGAAACTAATGGCTATGCTCCGTTAGGTGCAAACGACCCTGTATTCAATGGTAATTATGCAAAATGGGCTAAATTGGCTAACTCTATGCGTTTGCGTGTAGCTATGCGTGTCAGCAATTTCTTGCCTGATGTAGCTAAGGCTGCTGCAGAATCTGCTGCTGCACATAGAGCTGGATTGGTTGAAACCAATGCAGACAATGCAATTATGAGTTGTGGTACACAGAATAATCCTTATCAGATTGCAGCTGTAAGTTGGGGCGATTTGCGTGTAAATGCAAATATTGTAGACTACATGAACGCTTATGAAGATCCTCGTAGAGAAAAGTATTTCAATAAATCTACAATTTCGGGAATGACCGACAAATATGTAGGTATGCGTACAGGAGATCAAGATGTAGTAAAGGCAAGTGCTGGAGGTTTCTCAACTCCTAACGTAACTGCTAACGATCCGATGATGGTATTTTGTGCTGCAGAAACTGCTTTCTTGCGTGCTGAAGGTAAACTTCGTGGTTGGAATGTAGGTGATAAAGAAGCTAAGGAATATTACGAAGAAGGCATTAATCTTTCAATGAGTCAATATAATGTATCTGGAGAAGATTATTTGAAAATTGAAGAAGCTCCTTTAGTTTCTCATGTTAGTGATAATGTTCAGAAAGCTCCTGCATCTATATCTAATACTGTATCTGTAAAATGGGATGACTCAGATAACACACTTACTGGAAAGAACTTCCAGCGTATTATTACTCAGAAGTGGATTGCTAATTACCCGTTGGGGCTGGAATCATGGGCAGAATATCGTCGTACCGGATATCCTGAAATGTATCCTTGTATTGATAACCTTTCTAATAACGTAGTAAGCACTGCTCGTGGTATGCGCCGTTTGGCTTTCCCATATACAGAAAAGCAAAATAATAAAGCAAACTGCGATCAAGGTGCTACTGATTTGGGTGGAGCTGATACACCAGCTACTGATTTGAAGTGGGCTAACAAGAACTAATAACGTTAAATGAAAATTTATGAAAAAGATATCTTTATTATATACCTTATGTTTGTCATTATTGACTTCAGCTTTTGTAAGTTGTAGTGATTGGACAGAGATGGAAGCTGAATCGTTTCCAGAAGAAATAACTTCTGACGAATATTATGCAGCATTGCGTGCATATAAACAAAGTAATCATCAAGTTTCTTTTGGATGGTATGGAGGATGGACTGGTGATGGAGCTTATATGAAAAACTCTTTAGCCGGACTTCCTGATAGTTTGGATATTATTTCTTTATGGAATAATAGTAAAAACTTGACTGAAAAACAGAAGAAAGACTTAGCTTTTGTTCAGCAGGTAAAAGGAACTAAAGTTGTTGTTTGCCAAATTATTGGTAATGTAGGTGATGGATTTACTCCTTCTTATGTTACAAATAATTGGGAAGAAAATGGATATGAAAGTGATCGTGAAGCCATTAACGCTTTTTGGGGATTCGATGAAACAAATCAGGAAGCAATGGAAGCTGCTATCCGTAAATATGCAAGAGCAGTAGCCGATACAATTAACTATTATGGTTATGATGGATTCGATATTGACTATGAGCCCAATGCAGGTCCTTATGTAGGTAATCTTGTTATGTCTGGTGATAACTCACGATTTGCTATTTTCCTTGAAGAGCTGAGTAAATATTTGGGACCACAATCAGGAACAGGTAAGTTACTGATGATTGACGGTGAACCTCAAAGTATTACAGACCAGCCGCATGTTGGACATTATCTTGATTATTTTGTAATTCAGGCTTACAATCCAAGAAGCGACTCTAATTTGGATGCTAGACTTCTTGGAGGACCTGGAGCATATCGTTGTGGTTTGATGGAAACCTTCGGAGAAGAACTCGGTGAAGAAAAAGTCACTAATATGACTATTATGACTGAAAATTTCGAAGCTGTGGATGTGGCAATGAATGGAGGTTATTCATATAGAGACCGTTATGGTAATTCTATGTTGTCATTGGAAGGTATGGCACGTTGGAGACCCACAAACGGTTTTAATAAAGGTGGTGTAGGAGTTTATCACTTAGAAGCAGAATTTGGTACTACTCCTGAATGTAAAAATATGCGCAACGCTATTCAGATTATGAATCCTTCTTCACATTCATTAATTAAAAAATAATTAGATTATGAAATACAATTATATAAAAACATTGTTCTTTTCGGCTACAGTAGCAGGTATGGGAATATTTTCTGCATGTAATGATGCAGAATATTCAGTTCTTGATACTCATGCTTATATAGATGAAGCACTTAATGGAGCAAGTGCTAAAGTAACGGTACAGGCTACGGGAGAAACTACTACTACTATCAATATTCATATGAGTAATGCTGCTTCTGCAGACAGTCATTATAAACTTGTAGTAGACCCTTCTATATTGGATGAATACAATACAATGAATGGTACCAGTTATATCACAATACCTGAAGGTCAATATAAGTTACCTGAAGATATTCTTATTAAATCCGGAGAATATAATGCAGAAGAAACTACAATTACTTTAGAAGCTTTCAGCGATGAAATGGTAGATTCTGGTGAAGCTTATGCATTACCTGTCAGATTGGTTTCAAAAGATGGTAACTACCCTGTTATGGCCAATACTGGAACCTATATTATCTTAGCTGAAAATATTATTGAGTTCTCAGCTCCTCAATTCGATGGAGGTGCAAAATTATCTTCACCGAAATACGCTACCGATCCTGATACTTATTCACAGTACACTATTGAAACACGTTTCCAGATAAGTAATACAGGTAATCGTAACCGTGCGATATTTACTACAAGTGATGGAAATAATCGTTTCATATTATTGCGTTTTGAAGATCCACAGTCTTCTAATAACGACCATCCTGCTCACTCATTAGTTCAAATTCAGCTTCATGATGGTATGTATGTAAATCCAGCTCACCATTTTGAACCAAATAAATGGCAGCATATGGCTGTTACATTCGATGGTACTACTTATCGTATGTATGTAAATGGTGTAGAAAGTGCTAAATTGGAATGTGCTACTCCTTGTATGACGTTCAAGGGTATTGGTTGGTTTACCGATGGTGATGGCCCATCATCAGGTTGGTGGAATGGATGTAAGATTCTGGTAAGCCAGGTACGTATCTGGTCTGTTGCCCGTAATGCTGCCCAGATTCAGAACAGCATGACACAGGTAAGTCCGAAGTCTACTGGATTGGAAGCATACTGGCGTATGGATGAAGGTAAAACAGAAGAAAGAAGTGATGGAACTTACACTGTATTCGAAGATGCGACAGGTAAAGGACATACTTTGGAAACTAAACAAAAGGTTACTTGGGTAGATGGTATATTGTCTACTGATACAGCAACTCCTTGGTAATAAATGTTTTAATAATATTTCACCTCTCTCTTTAGTAGAGAGGTGAATGAAAAAAGAATTATTTTATGAAAAAGTTTTTTCATTATATATTAATGGCTGCCTTTATAGGTGGAACCATTCCTTTCTCATCATGTAATGATGATGATGAAAATCAGCTGAATGAATGGAATATGAGCTATGTTTCATTATTGCCAGCAGATTATTTACGTCCAATTCCATCTTTTACATTGAAGCATATCATAGATAAAGGTATTGAAGGAAGTGTAGAATTTCAAGTGATGGCTACTTTGCAGAAGCCAGCAAGTCAGGATGTTTCGGTAAATATTGATGCAACTTGCGATGGCATAGCAGCAGATAAGATTGTTAAATCAAGCGATGCTGCCATTATTAAAGCAGGAAATTTAAAATCAGAACCTGTTACAATTAGTATTACCGATTGGTCTGATATAGAAAGTGTAGAAGAGGCTGCAGAATATACTTTAAATATTAAAGTAAAAGATATTGTAACTGGAGCCGTAGAAGTTGCCAATGCAGAATTTAATCAATCTGTTGCTGTTAAGATAAAGAAAGAACAGGCAAAGATGGAAGAATTTTTATTCTTTAATAAAGAACCGGAAAAGAGTACTTTATACACGAATGTTACAGATTGGGACTTTTCTTTTATGGATGGAGTTGAAAATGCTGGATCAAATAGTGTGGCTGGTACAGGTGGAAATGATGTTGCAACTAACGGAGTTCCATTTTGGGTAAGTGTTGATTTTAAAGAAGTGAAAAAATTGACAGGTATAAAAACTTCTCACTGGAGACCAGGATTTGCACCTTCTAAAGTAGAAATCCTTACATCTGATAACGGTAGTACTTGGAAATCTTGGGGAGAAGTAGGTACTTCAGGATCTTATCAGATTATAGCATTTAAAAATGTAATAGAAGCTCGTTACTTAAAGTATCAGATGGTAACTGTACCTGGTCGTGTAGATATAACAAAACTTCATGTTTATATGTCTAATGAATAATTAGTTTTTTTGTAATATTATATAAGTAGAGAGCAGCCTATAATAATGTAGGTTGCTCTTTTTTTATTGAAATTACAACTAAAGTGCAGTAAGCATTTGTTTGAATACATACTGATATTCCGAAAAAAGTAGTACATTTGTTTCCTTAAAAGCAATGGGGTTAAAAAATAATTTGTTAACTAATCAATCATTTTTCAAATGAAAAAGCAGTACATTTTAGGACTGTTCCTTCTTTGTGGAGGACTCTTTTCCTGTTCGTCAGGAGTAAAAAATCAGGCTAATTTTGATGTCATTCCTTTACCACAAGAAGTACAAGCAACTTCTGAGGGTGACTTTGTGTTGAATAATCATACAGTCATTGCTTATCCGAAAGGAAATGAAGTAATGAAGCGTAATGCAGAATTTCTGGCTGAGTATATCAAAGAACAGACAGGTAAGACTATCCAGCTTACAGAAGAAACTCCTTCATCAGATGCTATTGTTTTGGCTCTTGGATTAGACAATGCGAATGAAGAAGCATATCGTTTGGAGGTTTCCAAACAGCAGATTACCATTACCGGAGCAACAGAAGCAGGTGTGTTTTATGGTATTCAGACATTGCGCAAAGCCATGCCTGTAGCAGAAGGTGATGTAAATTTCCCTTCTACTGTAGTAAACGATTATCCACGTTTTGCTTATCGTGGAGCACATCTTGATGTTTCACGACACTTCTTTTCTACCGATTCAATCAAACGCTTTATCGATATGCTGGCATTGCATAACATCAACCGTTTCCATTGGCATCTTACAGACGATCAGGGATGGCGTATCGAAATAAAGAAGCATCCAAAACTGACAGAAATAGGTTCAGTACGTGAAGGTACCATTCAAGGACGTAATTCCGGAGAATGCGACAGTAAACCATATGGAGGTTTCTATACACAGGAAGAAGCAAAAGACATTGTAAAATATGCACAGGAACGTCATATTACTGTTATTCCTGAAATTGATCTTCCCGGACATATGTTGGCAGCTATAACCGTTTATCCGGAATTAGGCTGTACAGGAGGTCCATATAAAGTTTGGACAAGATGGGGAATTTCCGATGATGTGCTTTGTGCCGGAAATGATAAAACATTAGATTTTATTGATGACGTGTTGGAAGAAGTAGTAGAAATATTCCCTTCTGAATACATTCATGTAGGAGGAGATGAATGTCCGAAAGTACGTTGGAAATCTTGTCCGAAATGTCAGGCACGTATCAAGCAATTAGGACTGAAAGCCGATAATAAACATACAGCAGAAGAGAAACTGCAAAGTTTCATTATTCATCATGCCGAAAAATTCCTGAACGGTAAAGGCCGTCAGATGATTGGATGGGACGAAACTCTGGAAGGAGGACTGGCTCCCAATGCTACAGTGATGTCATGGCGTGGAATAGAAGGAGGTATAGAAGCAGCCAAGCAGAAGCATGATGCGATTATGACTCCTACTGCTTTTATGTATTTCGATTATTATCAGACAATTGATACGACAAACGAACCGCTTGCTATCGGTGGATATGTTCCGGTAGAAAAGGTGTACAGTTTTGAGCCGGTTCACGAAAGTCTGACACCGGAAGAAGCTAAACACATTATCGGAGTACAGGCTAATTTATGGACAGAATATATTCCTACTTTCCGTCAGGTAGAATATATGGAACTTCCTCGTATGGCAGCACTTGCTGAAGTACAGTGGACAATGCCCGAAAAGAAAAATTACGATGCATTCCTGCAGCGTTTAGTCAGACTGATTCCTATCTATGATAAGGAAGCATACAATTATGCAAAACATGTTTTCAATGTAAAGGCAGAATATTTACCTGATACAAAGAATAATGTATTGAATGTGGTATTGTCTACTATTGATGATGCACCGGTTTATTATACACTCGATGGAACAGAACCGACTGCTTCATCTGCACAGTATACAGATACATTGAAAATCAGTCAAAGCTGTGTATTGAAGGCAGTTGTGGTTCGTCCTGCCGGAGTTAGTCCTGTATTGAAAGAAAATATTACACTTAATAAGGCCAGTATGAAGCCTGTTACCATGCTGCAGCCTATTAATGAAAAATATAAATTTGGAGGTGAAAATACGCTGATTGATGGTCTTGAAGGTACAAGAAACTATCGTACAGGCCGTTGGATTGCATTCTACAAAAATGATATGGAAGCAGTAGTCGATCTGCAGAAAGAGACTTCAATCAGCAAAGCATGGATACGTGCCTATGTGGAAATGGGTGAAGAAATATTGGATTTACGTAAGTTTGCAGTAGCAGTTTCTACAGACGGTAAGACTTATAAGGAAATAAAGTCTGAAGCTTATCCTGCTGCCAAGAAAGAAGACAAGAATGGTATTTTTACCCATGAACTGACTTTCGATCCTGTAAATGTGCGTTATGTTAAGTTTATGGCACAACCTGAATACAGTATTCCGGCATGGCACGGTGGAAAAGGTCGTCCGGCATTTATTTTTGTCGATGAAATAGGTCTTGAATAAGTTTTGTGAGTTTGTGAGTTTTTTCAGTTTGTAAGTTTGCCGATGCAGTAAATCCACAAACTAAAAAACTCACAAACTTAAAAACTAAAATGAATATTTAAGTTTGCTGATACATACACCTATAAACTAAAAAACTAAAAAACTCACAAACTTAAAAACTTAATAACCAAATACTCATGAAAACAGACATCTTTAAACTTTTATTGCTTTCGGGGGCCATTTCTATGGGAGCCTCTGCTTCCGCTCAGGTAGATTTGGTAAAGGAGGGGAAAAGCAAATCAAAAATTGTATTGGCCGAACGTACTGAAGTGAACCGTACGGCAGCCACTATCTTGCAGGATTTCGTTCAGAAAATCAGCGGTTGCAAACTGGATATCAAAGAGAAGGGCAAAGCCGGACAAGGTGATATTCTGATAGGCAGCTCCACTTCTTCTTCTTTGCAGGAAGACGGTTATCAGCTTTCTACTACCGGTGGTAAACTGGTGATTACAGGAAAAGACAACGGACCTGTATATGGTGTGGTATCTCTTCTGGAAGATTATCTGGGTGTAGATTACTGGGGTAATGGGGAATACAATCTGGAAAAGCGTACAACTATTTCCCTTCCTTCCATCGAGAAGACCGACAATCCTGCTTTCCGTTACCGTCAGACACAGAATTATGCATTGGCTACCGATTCTTTATACAAATGGTGGTATCGTCTGGAGCAGCCTGATGAAGTCTTTGCAGCCAATTATTGGGTACATACCTTCAACCGTCTTCTCCCTGTAGAAGAATACGGAGAGAAACATCCTGAGTATTATGCCTATTTCGATGGGAAGCGTCATCCGGGAGCACAATGGTGTCTTACCAATCCGGAGGTATTCGAAATCGTATCCCAGCGCATCGATTCTATCTTCAAGGCCAATCCTGATCAGAAAATCATCAGTGTAAGCCAGAACGACGGTAACAATACCAACTGTACCTGTCCGGAATGTAAGAAGCTTGACGATGCAGCGGGTTCTCCTTCGGGAAGTTTGATTTATTTTATGAATAAGCTTGCCAAACGTTTCCCAGATAAGGAAATTTCTACATTGGCTTATCTTTATACGATGAATCCTCCCAAGAATGTCAAGCCTGAGCCAAATGTGGTTGTGATGCTTTGCGATATTGACTGCGACCGTGAAGTCTCTCTGACAGAAAATGCCAGCGGTCAGTATTTCATGAAGGCTTTGAAGGGATGGTCGGATATTACAGACAATATTTTCCTTTGGGATTACGGAATCAACTTCGACTGTTATTTGTCTCCTTTCCCTAATCTCTATATTATGCAGGATAACATCCGTACATTCCGCGACCATCATGTAAAAATGCATTTCTCACAAGTAGCCAGCAGTTATGGAGGTGATTTTGCAGAACTTCGTTCCTACATTGCTTCCAAACTGATGTGGAATCCGGATGTAGATGTAGACCGTGTGATTAAGCATTTCCTGAAGTCTTATTATGGAGCGGCTTCCGATTATCTGTATCAGTATATCCAGCTGGTTCAGGGTGCTTTGTGGGGAAGTGGTCATCGTCTGTGGATTTACGACTCTCCGGTATCTCATAAAGAAGGTATGCTGAATCCTGTTCTGATGAAACGTTATCGGGCTATTTTCGATAAGGCCGAAGCAGCGGTAGCCGATGATCCTGTAGCTTTGGACCGTGTTCGCCGCACCCGTCTTCCCTTGCTTTATTCAGAACTGGAACTTCTTCGTGCACAGCAGGAAAAAGATTTTGATGAAGTGGCTCAGAAACTGAATTATTTTGAGGAACAAGCTAAGCATTTTAATAATCCGGCTATTAATGAACGTAATAACCGTGCATTGGATTACTGCAAACTTTACCGTGAACGCTATATGCCAAGTACAGAAAAGAATTTGGCTTTGGGTGCTACTGTCACTTATCTGGTAAATCCGGAAAGCAAGTATGTAGAAATCGGTAAAACAGCCTTGACCGACGGTCTGTTTGGTGGTGCTTCCTTTATGGAAAGCTGGGTAGGCTGGGAAGGCAAGGATGCTGCTTTTGTGGTAGACTTGGGTGAAACCAAGGAAGTAAGAAGCATCGAAGCCGACTTCCTGCATCAGATCGGTCAATGGATTCTATTCCCTCTGAAGGTGGTCTACAGCTATTCGGAAGACGGAAAGACCTATCATCCTTGGGAAACCATTGAAATGCCCGAGGAACGTGCCGGTATGGTAATGTACAGAGGTGTGAAAGCCGAATCTCAGACACCTTTGAAAGCACGTTATCTGAAAGTCGAAGTAACAGGTACCAAAGTCTGTCCTACCTGGCATTATGGAGTAGGCAATCCTTCCTGGTTCTTTATCGATGAAGTAACCGTAAGATAACTCCCTATAAAATACAATAAGGTAGACATTGCCGCTTACTCTTAATAAAGGAAGAGCAAGTGGCAATGTTTTTTTTGTTTTTTTTGATGTTTTCTGTAAATTTGCTCCCATTCATTTTATTTATAATTGAATACAGTGTTGAACCTTAAGCACAATGAACGAACTGTCAAAAGAAGAAAAAGAAAAGTTTGAAGCACTTTTTCGCACAATGTATCCTAAAGTAAAAGCTTTTGCTGCAAAGATTTTACAGTCGGAAGACGATGCAGAGGACATCGCCGAGGATATTTTTGTGAAACTTTTGAATGATTTTCAGGCTTGGGAAAATCCGGAAACCCGGAACAGTTTTATTTATACTTTAACCCGCAATCATATATTCAATTTTTTAAAGCATAAGGCCATTGAACAGAAATTTCAGGCAGAGAAAGAGATCAACCTGTCCGATTATTATGAAGAGAGCGAAATACATAATAGTCTTTATGCAAAAGAACTGAAACTTTTGGTCGAGCTGACTATTAAAAACATGCCCGAACAGCGTAGAAAGATATTTGTGATGAGCCGTTTCCAGAAAAAAACGCATGCAGAAATAGCAGAAGAACTCGATTTGTCTGTCCGTACCGTGGAGCGCCATGTGTATCTGGCCTTGAAGGAATTGAAAAAAGTAATATCAATGTTTATGTTACTTTGTTCATTATGATAAAGTAAAAGTCTGAATTAAAAAACAAATGATAGCAAAAAGAATCGTTTATAAAAATTCTTTTTGCTATCATTTGTTTTTTAACGGTTTGAAAATTGAGTAATATCTCTGTATGAATTGTTTTTATATAAAGTATAAATTATTTTATATCATATATAGAAACTATGAAAAAAAGATTTTTGACACTATTGGCAGTTGTAGCTTTGCCATGGGTGATGTTTGCCCAAAACATCGTAGACGTATTTCTGATAGGAGGACAATCTAATGCCACAGGACAAGGTATAGTAAAAAATATTCCTTCTTCCTTTCATACAGACGAAAGGGTACATTTCTATTATTCAAAATTTCTGAATCAAGGAGAAGGAGGCGGACAATGGAGGGCTTTATGTTCGGCTTCTGAAACAAAAGAAAAGTTTGGGGTAGAGCTTAGTATGGGTACTGCATTGAAAAAATATTTTCCCAATAGAGAAATAGCATTGATTAAACATGCATTATCCGGTTCTAACCTGTACAGTCAATGGAATCCGGGAAATAGAAGTGGAGAAAAAAGAGGTCCGGAATACGAAAAGTTTATAAATACCGTGCAGGAAGCTTTGAATGATTTGAAAGAACAAGGTTATCGTCCTGTTATCAGAGCCATGGTATGGCAACAAGGTGAGGCAGATGCAAGAGAACTTGCAGGATTAGATAATTCCAGAATGTATGGAAATAATCTTCGGAACTTCATCTTACAGATACGTAAAGAATTGGAAGCTCCCGATATGTTATTTATATATGGAGAAGTTATTCCTATGCCGGCTATTCGCTTTCCGGGAAGAGAATTGGTAAGACAGGCACAGATAGAGGTTTCTGAAGGAGCCTGCTCTTCTCTTTCTGTAAAAAATGCAATTCTTGTAGAGGGAGATGACTTGCAGATGAAACGCACCGATTATCAGACTCCCGTACCGCAGGATGATGTGCATTTAGGAACATTTGGACTTCTTACTCTTGGAGAACGTTTTGCAAAAGCTATTTACGATAATTCGAAGTGTTGGAAATAAATGATTTATATTTCATTCTACAAAGAAATGATGTGATTTGTTCATCGTCCCACTATAATGGTACGACCGTCTCATTGGAGTGGGACGGTCGTACCATTGTAAAGAGACGGGTGTCTCACTGCAAGGAGACACCTTATGTTTCTGTTGTTTTTTCTTTCTTTTATACTGAATATCCGTAGGCCTGTTCTATTTCTTTTTACTGATATCTTCCCATTGCTGATTCATTCTTTCTACAGACTGGGTTCCATATTCATTTCCTTCGAACGATTGTCGGAAGGATTTCATCTGTTTCCAGAGGCAATCGGAAAGTTTTTTCCTGATTTCCGGATAAGTGCGACTGACATCTGTTCTTTCGAAAGGATCTGATTTCAGGTCATACAGTTCGGTGGTACCCTGGTTGTAATAAAGTTTATATCCGCCGTCTACTACAGCCCCTTGTGTACCGGAACAGAATACCAATGGTTTTTGGCGTTGAATATCAGAATTATTCAAGAATGGTACAAACGATTCTCCATCCAGCTGGTAAGGTATAGAGGTGGAGATATTAGCCAGTTCCAGTATACTTGGAAGATAATCGGATGTACTGCAAGGTTGCGTTATCTTTCCGGTTTTTTGTGTTCTTCCGTCTATCATGAAAGCCGGTACCCGTATGCCTCCTTCATAAAGCGAACGTTTCTTACCCTTAAAGTTCCCTGCTGTACCGGGAGTATTCAGTTCCGGACCATTGTCGCTACAAAAGAAGATAATGGTATTGTCGTATACTCCTTTTATTTTCAGATATTGTACCAGCCGTTCTATCTGGTCGTCCATGGCTGTGATACAACCGTAATAGTTTCTTTCCTTTAAAGGCAGATTCTGGTAGCGTGCAGCATATTCCGGACCGGCTACACAAGGCAGGTGAGGAGTATGAAACCAGATGGTAGCCAGAAAAGGTTTCTGTGCTCCGATGGCTTTGTCGATAAACGGTAATGTACGGTCTATAATAATCCGGCTGTCGTCTCCCCGGAGTCCTTCTGTTACTTTATTCCCTTCAATATCCCAATAATAAGTACCGTATGCTTTGGTTTCTTCGTATTCGGGCAGATAATCCCAAAAACGTCCGTCGCTTGACAGGGGAGCTCTCATAGGGTCGAAGGTCGGCACTTTCGATTCTGTTACAAAGGCATCGTCATATCCATGCTCTGCAGGCGGATTGAGCAAGTGCTTGTTTTCCGGTCTTCCCCGATTCGCATCTATTTCCTTACAGGTCAGTGTTCCCAGATGCCATTTTCCAAAGTGTCCGGTCGCATATCCTTTTTCTTTCAATATTTCCGGCAATGTCGTTTCTTCCGGTCGGAGAATACCTACATTAGGGGCAAATACTCCCATACGGTATGCATTTCTTCCGGTCAGTACACTGGCACGTGTGGGTGAAGACAAAGGAGCACCTGCATAAAAATGTTCGAAAACAACTCCTTCGGATGCAAGTCTGTCCAGACACGGAGTCTGGATATGAGTATTTCCATTGAATCCTACATCTCCCCATCCCAGGTCGTCTGCCATAATTAAAACAATATTGGGAGAATTGTTTGTCTGTGCGTAGCCCCAGGAAGCTGCAAATAGAGGCAGCAGGCTACATAGCTTCAAAGTCTTTTCCATAATTAAAGTATAATTTATTTTTTAAGTTTTGCGAGTGGTTCATAATTGTCAATCACAGCTTTCAGTGCCTTGGCCACTTTCTTTTGCTCTTCCGACATTTGTGACTGAGGGATAGGATGTTTTTCGTCGAAGTCTGTCTGTATATCATAAAACTCTCCTGTGCGATAAAGTTTGTATTGCTTGTTTCTTGCAAATACGGCAGCTTGAGTGTCGTATACTTTTCTGGGGGCATACCAGCAGTAAATCCATTCTCTGGCATGGGTTGTGTCTCCTTTTAGTTGAGGATAAAAGCTTTTTCCATCCAGTTCTTTGTCTGTGGGAAGAGGGATGTGAGCAGCTTCACAAAGAGTTGGCAGGAAATCTGTAAAATCAATCAACTGGGTATTGACTGTATTTTTTAATCCTTCCGGTGCAGATACAATTAATGGGACATGGGTTCCGGAGTCCAATGTCTTTCCTTTTCCACCGGGGTAAGGTTTTCCGTTCAGCATTGTTACAATGGGTTTGTCTGTACCATTGTCTCCGGTAAATATAATAAGCGTGTTTTCTCTCAGGCTTAGTCGGTTTATTTCGTCTACAATGCGTCCTACCAGTTTATCTGTATATTTTACCATGTCCGGAAAATGGACGGCATTTCCTTTGTATGTAGCAGAACGTTGTCGAGATTCGTTTTCGGAGTCTGGAGTGGGCACAAAGGGACAGTGTGTCAGCATCATCGGATAATAAACAAAAAAAGGTTTTTCTTTATTTTGCCGGATAAAATCGATGATATAGTTACACGCGATATCGGGTCCGAAATCTTTTTCTGAAAACTCGAAACTTTCTCCATTGATATCCATTACCGGATATGTATAGCGTGTGTCATTTCCTTGTGCGTCTACAGCCTTTTGGGTATGTTGCCACAAGCAAGCTTGATCAAAACCAAAATGATGTGGAGAATCTTTTTCTTTTCCCAACTGCCATTTTCCTGCGATACAGGTTGTATATCCTGCCTTTTTCAATAAGTTGGCAAATGTAGTTTCTTTGCGGTCTAATTCTCCAAAGGAGATATAATTGCGCACATTGTATTTCCCTGTCATCAGTTGTACTCTGCTTGGCGTGCTAAGCGGGTTGGAGTGGCAGTTCTCAAACCTGATTCCTTCTTCTGCAAGTCTGTTGATGTTGGGTGTCTGATACTCTCCTCCATTGGCTCCGATACATTCATATCCGAAATCGTCTGCCATAATCAATACGATATTAGGACAGTGCTCTGTTTGTGCATAAATATTGGAACTTGAAAGAGCCGGCAATAAAAAACTTAAATATGCTGTCTTTTTCATGGTAAATTGGATTTTATAAATAAAACAACTGAGACTTTGTTACTACTCATCTTAGGAAAGAATAATACCATTGTAGAAATTTTTTTCAAAGTTGGTTGCGTAGTCTGTTTATATGGATTGTTTTTAGAATATAATCGCGATAAAGAATGAGAAATTATTTTAAAGATATTATAAACCTTTTTACTTCTTCTTCTCAAGATGAAGAAATGAAAAGTAAGTTCTACGGATGGCTGACCGACGAACAGCATGCCGAAGAAAAGGATTCTGCCTTATATGAGTATTGGACAAACGTAAAAGGCAGTACAGAATTGAATTTAGAGGATAAATTGCAACGGGTATATGGAAAAGCCGGTGTCCGGGTATCGATGCAGAAAAAGAATTACTGGCTGAGACCATTACGCTATGCAGCAGCTGTAGCGGTGTTGATGGTTTCTGTATATACGGCTCATGTTTGGACTAAAAAACAGTATGCCGATGTAGTAACGATAGAAAAATATGTGGCTACGGGAGAAATGCAGCTCATCAAACTGCCGGATGAAACCATGGTACATATCAATGCAGGTAGTTTGCTGATTTATCCTGAGAAGTTTGTAGGAAGCACACGTACCGTGTTCTTAATAGGTGAGGCTAATTTTAAGGTAAAGAAGAATGCCGAACAACCGTTCATTGTACGTTCCAGTACAATGTCGGTTACGGCATTAGGAACAGAATTTAATGTAAGAGCTTATGCCGACGACCGCAATATGGAAGCTACCTTGCTTGAAGGAAAGGTAAAGGTAGTTTGCGGAAATGAAGGAAAAGATTATATCTTATTGCCGGGAGAACAGGTTTCTTACAATAAGGTAACAGGAGAGAGCTCGTTGGCAAAAGTGGATGTAGCAGATGCTACAGCCTGGCAGCGTGGAGAGTTGGTCTTCCGTAGTGTGACAATAAGAGAGATATCGGTACTGTTACAACGTAAGTTCAATGTTCAATTCCATTGTACGCCAAACCGTTTTAATGACGACAAATATAACTTCCGTTTCTCTGGAAACGCATCCTTCAATGAGGTGATGAAAATTATACAGTCTGTAGTAGGAGATTTCAGTTACCGGATAGAAGGACAAGATTGCTATATAGAGTGAGTTGCTTTAAGTTTTTGAGTTCTTTAGTTCTTGAGTTTTTTTATCAGACAATCAAACTAAAAAACTTAAAAACTTAAAAACTAAAATATGAATGATATAAAGATGTGCGTATGAAAAAAAGTATCCGGAAAAAGGAGGCCGCCTTGTTTCCGGATATGAAATGGAAAGTCTTTAGCATTTTACCTTAATGCGTTGGTATGAATAGTAATATTATGAAGTTAAACACTAAAAACTTTAGCAAGATATGAATAAATATCGAATTAGAGCAAAAGCAGTAACATTATTTAGCTGTTTGATGCTTTCTCAAACAGTTCTTTGGGCACAGGATGCTCATAAAATATCTATTAAAAAAGAAAAACTCACATTAAAGGAAGCCTTAAAAGAAGTAGAAAAACAGTCTAAAACTTCTATTGCTTACAATGAATCTCAGTTGGGAGCCAATAAGGTGATTTCGCTCAATTTGTCTGATGCTACATTGGATACAGCCTTGAGCCAGATTCTGAAAGGCACCGGATTTTCTTATCGTCTGGAGGGGAACTATGTCATCTTGCAACCTGTAGAAAAACAGCAGAAGGGGAAAATCAAGCAGGTAAGCGGACAGATTATCGACGAAAGTCAGATGCCGATGATTGGTGTCAATGTCATGATTAAAGGAAAGCCGGGAGTAGGTACTATTACCGATTTCGACGGTAATTTCTCTTTGGAAGTGGCAGAAGGCGATGTATTGGAAGTATCGTATGTAGGTTATGCTACTCAGGATGTAAAAGTACAGGCAAGCAATGTGTATAATCTGACTATGAAAGCCGATACCGAAGTGCTGGAAGAAGTCGTAGTTACTGCCTTGGGTATCAAGCGTAAATCGAAAGCCTTGGGATATAACCTGACCGAGTTGAAATCGGATGAAGTAACTGCTGTAAAGGACGCTAACTTTGTCAACTCACTGACTGGTAAAGTAGCCGGTTTGCAGATTAACAGTAGCGGTGGTATCGGTGGTTCTACCAAGGTAGTAATGCGTGGTGCCAAATCTATCAGTAAGAGCAACAACGTATTGTATGTCATCGACGGTGTGCCTTTGAACAATACCAATGGTGGTGAAGCAGATGCAAAACAAGGATTTTTTACAGCAGCTCCCAAAGGAGAAGGTATTGCTGATATCAACCCGGAAGATATCGAGAGCATGTCGGTACTGACCGGTCCTTCGGCTGCCGCTCTTTACGGTAGCAATGCAGCCAATGGTGCTATCTTGATTACTACCAAGAAAGGGGCTGCAGGTAAACCGAAAATTACCTTGGCACACAATACCGATTTCTCCAAACCGTTTGTATTGCCACGTTTCCAGAACACTTATGGTAATAAACCGGGAGAATTTACCAGCTGGGGAGCTAAATTGGATACTCCGTCCGATTATGATCCGTCTGATTTCTTCCGTACCGGTTACAATACAACCACTTCGCTGTCTATCTCGTTAGGTTCAGAGAAGAACCAGACTTTTGCATCGGCTTCTACCACCGCTTCGGAAGGTATTATTCCGAACAACAAATACCAGCGTCACAACTTTACGGTACGTAACTCTACCAATTTCTTCGACGACCGTATGACCTTGGATTTGGGTTTCAGCTATGTAATTCAGAAAGACCAGAATATGCTTTCGCAAGGACAGTATTTTAATCCATTGGTACCGGTATATCTTTTCCCACGTGGCGAGGATTTTACTCCATACCGTATGTTCGAGCGTTATGACGAAGGTCGTCAGCTGATGACACAGTACTGGCCGTATGGAGAAATGGGTATGGGGGTGCAGAATCCGTATTGGATTACCCAACGTAATATGTTCAATAACAACCGTGACCGCTACATGGCTAATGCCGGATTGAAATATAAGGTGTTCGACTGGTTGGATATCAGTGGCCGTGTGCGTATTGATAATGCCATTACCCGTTCGACTAAAAAATTATATGCAGGAACAGATGCTAAGTATGCACATAATAAAGGACATTATGGAGATAAGACAAGTTCTGATAAACAAATATATGCAGATGTTTTGATGAATATCAACAAACGTTTTGGTGAGTTTGATTTAACAGCAAATTTAGGTTCTAGTATACAAAGTCTAAGTTTTGATGAAATGGGATTAAATGGACAGTTAGTAATTCCCAATTTTTTTACAGTTCATAATTTAGGTTTTGCAAATCGTGATTTTACAGTAGTCCAAAATGGCTGGAAAGAACAGACTCAGTCTGTATTTGCCAGTGCTGAATTGGGATGGAGAAGCATGATTTACCTGAGTGCTACTGCTCGTAACGACTGGGCTTCAGCCTTGCAGAATACTCCGAATACTTCGTTCTTCTATCCTTCTGTAGGTCTTTCTGGTGTAATTACAGAAATGATAAAGTTGCCGGAATGGCTGACTTTCTGGAAAGTGAGAGGTTCTTACAGTTCGGTAGGTAATGCTCCTTCCCGTTATCTGACAATTCCTACTTATGGTTATGGTTCAGGTGGAAGTTTAGAAACTAATACACACATGCCTATTCCTGAACTGGAAGCAGAACGTACCAAGTCGTTCGAAATAGGTACCAATATGAAGTTCTTCAATGGTAAATTGGGCTTCGACTTTACTTATTACAAGTCGAATACCTACAACCAGACTTTTGAAGCAAAAGCTTCTCCATCTTCCGGATATTCTACATTCTTTATTCAGGCAGGAGATATTGAGAACTGGGGTATCGAATCAATGCTGTCGTACGAAGATAATTTTGGTGGTGTAAACTGGAATTCACAGCTGACATTCAGTATGAACCGCAACCGTATCAACGAGTTGGTTCGCAATTATCCTGACCCTACTACCGGAGAATTGATTAGCATTCCGAGTCTGGAAGTGGCTAAATTCGGTACTTACCGTATGATTTTGGAAGAAGGCGGTTCTATGGGTGATCTTTATGTAACCAGCCGTCTGCGTGAAGATGCTAGCGGGTATATTTTTGTGGATCCAGTAACAAATCAGCTACAGACTGTAGAAGAACTTCAGAAAGTAGGTAATGCCAATCCTGATTTCAATCTTGGCTTCCGCAACAGTTTCTCCTGGAAGGGAGTCAGCTTGGGATTCCTGATTTCGGCACGCATCGGCGGTGAAGTGATGTCGGCTACTCAGGCTATTTTAGATCGTTATGGTGTATCTGAGGCTTCTGCCATTGCCCGTGATAACGGTGGTGTGCCAGTAAACTTCGGAAAGATGGATGCACAGTATTTCTATGAGTATATTGGTGGAGGTGATACCGGTATGCTGTCTAATTATGTATATAGTGCTACTAACGTACGTTTGCAGGAGTTGACCATAGGTTATAATTTGCCTAAGAAATGGTTCAATGAAAAGGTAGATATGACAGTTTCTTTCGTAGGACGTAACTTGTGGATGATTTACAACAAGGCACCGTTCGATCCGGAAGCCATTGCCTTTACCGGAACCTATTACCAAGGATTGGACTATTTTATGCAGCCCAGTATGCGTAACGTAGGCTTTAGTGTACGTATGAATTTTTAACGGATAAATTGAAGATACAGATATGAAAAACTCTAAGATAAAACTTTTTAGCCAAAGTCTTTTGTTCGCCGGCGCTTTGTCGATGACAGCTTGTACCGGATGGTTCGACAATATACCACCATACGAGGCTACCGATGATATGCTGGATGGAGATAATGTAAAGATTGGAGCATTTTTCCCTCAGTTGCAGCGAAATGTAATATCTACCCATAACAATCAGTTCCAGTTGTCTGAAAATTTGATTGGAGATATTTATTCGGGTTACATGGCTACTCCGACTAGCTTTAACAATAACAAGAATAATGCAACCTATTTTTTTCAGGATAGCTGGTTAAACTCTCCTTTTGAAAAGGTATATACACAAGCTATCGGTGCTTTTATGGAAATCAAGAAAAATACGGGGGGGGACGAAAACTCTCACATTTACCAATGGGCACAGATTCTGAAAATTGCTTCTATGCACCGTTTTACCGATATGTGGGGACCGATTCCTTATCTGGCAGTGGGTAGCGGGACAATGACCACTCCTTACGATACGCAGGAAGCAGTGTATATGAAGTTCTTTGAAGAACTGGACAAAGCGGTAGAAGTGCTTTCTAAATTCGTTGCCAATAATCCGGGTTCCAAACCCATGGCTGACTACGATTTGGTATATGGAGGAGATTATGTTAAATGGATTAAATTTGCCAATTCTCTGCACTTGCGTCTGGCTATGCGTCTGGCTTATGTAAAACCCGATGTGGCACAGCGGGAAGCGGAAAAAGCAGTTTCTAATTCGATAGGCATGATTACATCAAATGAGGATAATGCATTCTTAAAAGGAAATACTATAAATTTAGTATCAAACCAACTATATGTTATGTGGTATAATTATCAAGATATAAGAATGGGAGCCTCATTGTTGTCTATATTAGAGGGATATGAAGATCCTCGTCTGAATAAAATGTTTTTACCGGGTAGTATTAAGGGGAAGGATGGATTTTTTGCTCTGCGCACTGGTGTGTATCTTAATGCAGATAAAGAATCTAGATTAGGGTATTCATGTCCTAATATTCAAAAGGAAAGTCCTATTTTATGGATGAACGCTGCAGAAGTGGCTTTCCTGAAAGCGGAAGGTGCCTTACGAGGATGGAATATGGGAGTTGATGCACAGGAAGCTTATAAACAAGGTATTACCTTGTCGTTTGCCGAATGGGGAGCCGGAGGTGCGGATACCTATATGACAGATACAGAAAAAACCGCTGCCAACTATGTAGACCCCTTGTCAAGTTCGAACAACATCAATGCGGTAAGTCACATTACTATTGCTTGGAATGAAAGTGATTCAAAGGATAAGAATCTGGAACGTATTATTACCCAAAAATGGATTGCCATGTTCCCCAATGGACAGGAAGCATGGACAGAGTATCGCCGTACAGGCTATCCGCAGTTGTTCCCAGTGAAAGTAAACTACAGTGCCGGTACCATTAATACGGATATTCAGATCCGCCGTATGCCTTTTGCCAAGTCGGAATATACATTGAATCCGGAAGGTATTCAGAAAGCAGTAGAACTGTTAGGTGGTCCGGATAATGGAGGTACTCGCCTTTGGTGGGATGTGGAAAATAAATCGGTTAATTGATAAATAGAATAAGTATGAAAAATATAATAAAATCAATTGGTTTGTGCTTTGGTTTGGGATTGGCTCTGCAGGCTTGTGATGATTGGACCATTCCGGAAAATGAGGTAATTCAGAATTTGCAGGGAACTCCTAAGTCGGAGGAATATTATGAAAAACTAAGAGCTTATAAGAAAAGCGACCATCAGCTTGCTTTCGGTTGGTTCGGAGGATGGAGTGGTGGATTAGGTTCTACCTCTATGAGAGGTTCATTAAGAAGTGCTCCGGATAGTATGGATATTATTTCTATTTGGAGTAAAACTTATTATAATTTAGACGAAGCAAGAAAAGCAGATTTAAAGTATGTACAAGAAAAATTGGGAACCAAAGTTACTTATACTGTCTTTTCACATAATATGGCAAATCTTTTTTACGATGAGCCGGGACGTTTCGAAAATATAGCAGAAAATATTCCGGCTGCCGCAAAGGCTTTGGCAGACTCTATTAATAAATATGGTTATGACGGTATCGATTTTGACCATGAATGTTCTTACAGAGATTTGTTTTATAATAAAGATAATATGACCACATTACTTCGTGAAGTTCGTAAGCATATAGGTCCTGATAAATTAATACTTGTTGACGGACATATTTCTTATATTACAGAAGAAGGATGGAAGTATGCAAATTATGCTGTTTCTCAGGCATATAGCACATCCTCTCCAAGCAGATTGCAAAGTCGTTATGATGGAGTGAAGAAGTATATTGGTCCTGAAAGACTGATTGTAACAGAGAATTTTGAATCTTATTGGAGTACAGGAGGAGTGACATATACAGATGAAGAAGGAAATAAAATGCCTTCTTTATTGGGTATGGCAAGATGGCAGCCCAATGAAGGACGTAAAGGAGGAGTGGGAACTTATCATGTGGAGTATGAATATTCCCATGATCCAGTTTATAAATATATACGTCAGGCTATTCAGATTATGAATCCGGCTAATCCAAACAATTAAAATGTAATGTATGATGAGAAATAAATTGAAATTAGCAATATTGGCTTTGGCTGTAGGTGGTTTTACTACAGCCTGCCAATCCGAATACGATATCATTGAAAACGGTGTGTATCTGACTGATGCACAAAGTGCACAGGCAAAGCGTGTAACCATTGATGATAAAGGGGTTAGTACGCAAGTTTCTGTTCGTCTAGGGGCTCCGGTAGAACAGAATGTGACTGTAAGTTATGGCTGTGATGCTACTGCGTTGCAGGCTTACAATGCAAAGAATGGAGTGGACTATCAGTTGCTTCCTGAAAAATATTATTCTTTCTCTGAAGCACAGGCTACTATTAAGGCAGGCGAAGTATCTTCTGCACCGGTAGATTTGATAATCAAGCCCTTTGACGAAGGGGTGGATGTAACCAAGAAGTATGCGATTCCAGTATCGATTGTAAGTGCTTCAGGAGCAGATGTGTTACAGGCTTCTTCTTCACTAATGATATTAATAGATCAGGTTATAATTACAACAGTGCCTAATATCAATAATGGTAATTATATTTTAGCTGACATTAAAGATAGACCTCTAATGGGAATTTCTAGTTTTACAATAGAGGCAAATGTATTGGGTACAGGTATTGGTAGAGATAATTTGACCGCTTTTCGATTAGCAGATATAAATAATAAAAATATTTTATATACTCGTTTTATAGCTAAAAAAACAATGGAAGTAATATTAGCTGAGATTACTAAACCACAAAGTATTATGACGTTTACAGATAATAAGTGGTATCATTTAGCAATTACTTATGATGGGATAAATATTCGTTATTATGTGGATGGTAAATTGGATTTTGTTGTTCCTCATGCAAATCCTGGACAAATTTTTGATATTTATTCTATCCTATTTGCAAATAATGTAAAACCCCAATATTGTATAAATGGTAAAGTCAGTGAATTGCGTTTTTGGTCGGTAGCTCGCAGTCAGTCAGAAATTGAAAGCAATATGTATGTAGTATCTCCTGACTCTCCGGGACTGGAAGTGTACTGGAAATGCAACGAAGGAAGCGGTACTGTGATTAAAGATTATAGTAATCATGGTAGAGACGGACAGTTGAAAATGGAAACTACTTGGGAAGAGGGTGTCCGTTTCCCCGATACAGAAGAATAAAAGCTCTGCTTTTTTTTCATAGATAGGTTAATTTAAAACGTAAAGGCATACCGAAATAGGATGGTTTTATATCAACTATGAGGTATGCCTTTCTTAATAAATGTATTTCTTATATCATGAGGTTGCTCTGTTTTTTGTTTATTAATATTTTATTGGGATATAGTACTTCTTTTTTAAAAGGAGAGAATTTACTTCAAGATAAAAAGGATAAGCTATTAAAAGAAAGATTGCCATCCTCTAAGTTTCATTTTTACAACGGGCTTCAATTTCTACGTTCCGCATCGTTGGAAAAAGATACTTTGAATGTGGTCTTTTTGGGTGGGTCCATTACATATAATCCGGGTTGGAGAAATGATTTGGAAGAGTATTTTACTTTACAATTTCCGGAGAAAGTAATCTGTTATCACAATATGGGTATTCCGTCTTTAGGAAGTGTGGCTCACGTGTTCAGGTACGATTCGGATGTATTGTCGCATGTGAAACCGGATATTCTTTTTTATGAATCGGTTGTAAACGACCGTGCCAATGCATATCCGGAAAAAGATCAGGCAAGAGCGGTGGAAAGCATTATCCGCAGATCGATTGCTGTAAACCCCGATATGGATATTATTATGATGTATTTTGCAGATCCGGATAAACTGGCTGATTATAAAAAGGGAAAAATTCCCAATGAAATCTGTTTACAGAATAAGATAGCTGCTTATTATGGAATACCTGTCGTTGATATTTCCCGTGAAGTATATGAACGTATTCAGGCAGGTGAGTTTTCGTGGGAAAAAGATATTAAGGATTTGCATCCTTCACCATTTGGGCAGAAAATATATTCGTCTTCGATGAAAATTATGTTGGATTCTTTGTTCTTGGGGGAAAAGCATATTACAGCACGGAAACTTCCGTTACCGTTGGATGAAAGGTATTATCGGCATGCACGGTATGAGTCGGTGAAGAATGGAAAAGGAACTTTTAAATATAGACCGAGATATATACCGGATAATGGTCAGCCAACCAGAACTGGGTTTACTGATGTTCCAATGCTGGTAGGAGAAAAGTCTGGAGAGGAGTTTGTTTATGAGTTTGAGGGGACGACAATAGGAATATGTTATATTTCCGGCAATGATGCGGGAATGATTCGTTATAGAGTTGATGGAGGTGAGTATCAGATGATGGATTTATATACGAAATATAGCGACAGACTGCATGTGCCTGAATATGTTATTTTGAAAGATGATTTGAATGAGGGTAAGCACAAGATTGAAGTAGAGATAATGAAAGAAAAGAATGAAAACAGCAGAGGAAATGCTTGTAGGGTTGTTCATTTTCTGGTAAACTGAAAGATATAGAATATCGTGAATAAGATATATAAGTTGATTTTGGATTAAAATATTCTATGAGTAACGATAAATATTGAAATTATGAGAAAACTATTGATATCGGCTCTGATTGTTTGGTTGGAAAGTACGGTTTTATTTGCTCAAAAAACAGATGATTTGGATTTATCGGTTTTAATAAAACCTGTGAGTGAATCATCTTTTATGAGAGATCAGAGATATTTTCATTGGTGTAATTCGATTATAAAAGACGAAGAAGGTACGTATCATTTATTTTATTCCCGTTGGCCTAAGTCTATTGGGTTTTGTGGCTGGCTTACTCATTCAGAGATTGCTCATGCAGTATCAAAGTCTATGTCCGGACCATATTTATATAAAGAAACAGCATTGAAAGCAAGAGAAGGAGCTTGGGATGCAGTGACGGCTCATAATGTGCAAGTGAGAAAGTTCGGCAATCAATATTATATGTATTATACCTCTACAAATACAGGAGGGGTGGAAATAGATAAGTATACATTGGATGAAATAGGAAAAGTCGGTTATTCGCATAAGGATTGGGACTTGCTCCGGTCTCATCAGAGAGCAGGAGTAGCAGTCTCGGGTGCTCTGAATGGCCCTTGGAGAAGAAGTGAAAAACCTTTGCTGGAACCGGAAGGACCGATTAAAAATGTGGCAGTAAATCCGTCTGTTTGTCAAGGGAAAGAAGGGCGGTTTTATTTGATTATTAAAGGAGATGATAAATTAGCTGCAAAAAGAAGATTGATTCAGGCGGTGGGATCTTCTTCTGATCCCGATGGAGGATTTGTCTTAGAAGATAAGCCTGCATTTGCAGATATACCTACAGAAGATGTTTGTGTGTGGTTTGATGAGAATAGGGAAAGGTTTTATGCGATTTTTCATGCACACGGAGGAGATTTTATAGGTTTGATAACTTCGGAAGATGGTATAAACTGGCATAAGGCTAAAAATTATCTGGTTTGTAAAAAGGAAATTCCATTGGGAAACGGAACTGTGATGCAAGTTGATAATATGGAACGTCCTTATGTATATATTGAGGAAGGTGAGGTAAAAATGATTTCGTTTGCGGTAAAAAAAGGAAATGATTCATTTATTGTATTTTTTCCTCAGCAATAATTAAGAATATTACAATTTTTATTACGATAAAACGGAGAAATGGATATGAGAGAAAAATTAATGTTTACCTCTATTGCTCTTTCTTGTATAGGAAGTGCTTGGGCGAGTACAGAGAAACAGCCGAACATCATTGTAATCAATTGCGATGATATGGGATATGGGGATTTGTCTTGTTTTGGAAATCCTACGATTAAGACTCCTCATCTGGACAGAATGGCGGTAGAGGGGCAGAAGTGGAGTAGTTTTTATGTGTCTTCGTCTGTCTCTTCGCCGAGTCGTGCCGGTCTTCTGACCGGACGATTGGGAGTACGTACCGGAATGTATGGAAATGAGCGGGGAGTTTTATTTCCTGATTCACCGGAAGGTTTGCCGGCTGAGGAAATCACAATTCCTGAACTGCTTAAAAATGCCGGTTATCATACTGCTTGCATAGGTAAGTGGCATTTGGGGCATTTGTCGGGATATAGACCGCTTGATCATGGGTTTGATTATTTTTATGGTATGCTTTTCTCTAATGATATGAGTCGGAAGGAACAGGTCAAACTGGGAAATGTAAACTATCCTTATGAACTGGTGGTATATGAACAGGAAAAAGAGATAGAACGGGAACCAGACCAGACTTTATTGACTAAAAGGCTGACAGATAAGGCTCTCCGTTATATAGATACTCATCAGGCAAATCCTTTCTTCTTGTATTTGGCGCATCCGATGCCTCATTTCCCTGTTTATGCTTCCGAACCTTTTCAAGGGGAATCGGATGGAGGAAATTATGGAGATACCATAGAAGAAATAGATTGGAGTGTAGGGTGTATTCTTGATAAACTGAAGGAACTGGGACTGGATAAGCATACATTGGTAATATTCACTTCGGATAATGGTCCATGGTTACCTTATAAAGACCAGGCTGGTTCGGCTGGGCCGTTGAAAGATGGGAAAAATTCTCATTATGAAGGTGGATTCAGGGTGCCTTGTATTATGTGGGGAAATATGATTTCTCCGGGGCATGTCACACAAATGGGAAGTACGCTTGACTTGTTGCCTACATGCTGTGAGCTGGCTGGAGTTGATCTACCTTCCGGAGTGATATACGATGGAAAAAGCCTTGTGGGTGTATTAAGGAACAGTAAGGAGCAATCGCCTCGTGATGAATTTTATTTTTACCGTGGAAGTCTGTTGTATGCGGCCAGAAAGGGGAAATATAAACTTCATTATATGGATAAATCGGCTTATGGTAAAGATAAGAGGGTTCTCTATGATACCCCTAAACTGTATGATTTAAGTACCGACCCGGAGGAACAATATGATGTAGCAAATGTGCATCCGGAAGTGGTGGCTGAAATAAATAGAATGGTGGAAAAGCATAGGAGTTCATTTTCTATAGCAGAGAGTATTTTTGATAAGAGGAAAGAAGTAAAAGAGTAAAGGATAATTAAGACAGTATTATAATTACTTAGTTTTCATAGATTTGGTTTAATTGATGAAGGCATACCAAAACAGAATGAGTGATCATTTTGTCCGGTATGCCTTTTTTATGATAAATGAAGACATAATAATGAAGCATGTATTCGTAAAATGTATGCGAGAAGTATAAAAATAGTTTTAAAGGATTGCGTATTTGTTATAGTTGGATTGTTTTTATAAAAGAAAGGTAAGTAGAACGTGCGTTTTTCGTATCTTTGTTACTTCATGTATTTTTGTTTAATATATATGCTATGAATAAACTATATTGGCTATCAAGTCTGACTTTGCCCTTATGTGTGCCTCAAGTGATGCAGGCACAGGAAAAACCGAATATTATTTTTATCATGACCGACCAGCAGCGTGGAGATGCGATCGGATGCAGTGGAAATGAGCGGATTATTACTCCGAATCTCGATGCATTGGCACACGACGGCTTTTATTTCTGTAATGCTTATTCTGCTTCTCCAAGTAGTACACCGGCACGTGCAGGACTGCTGACGGGGATGTCTCCTTGGCATCATGGTATGCTGGGATATGGAAATGTGGCGGAACATTACCGTTATGAAATGCCGCAGATGCTGAGCGATTGCGGTTATCTTACTTTGGGAATCGGTAAAATGCACTGGCGTCCGCAGAATGTTCTTCACGGATTTGATGCGACGATTCTGGATGAAAGCGGAAGAGTAGAATCACCTTATTTTATGAGTGATTACCGGAAATGGTTTCAGACTGTAGCTCCAGGAAAGAATCCGGATGAAACGGGAATAGGATGGAACGATCATGCAGCTGCGGAATATAAGCTGTCGGAGAATTTGCATCCTACCAAATGGACTGCCGATGTGGCTGTACGTACTATAGAGCACTATGACGGAGGGAAGCCTTTGTTTCTGAAGGTATCGTTTGCCCGTCCGCATAGTCCGTACGATCCTCCTAAACGTGTACTTGATAAATATAAGGATATAGAAATGGAAGCTCCGGCTCAGGGAGATTGGAGTGAGAGTATCGGTGCTGATGTAACGGATCCGAAAGCGAAACCGGATGCTGCATTCGGGCAGTTTGGAGATGACTATGCCAAGAATACAATAAAGCATTATTATGCGGCAATTACTTTCATTGATGAGCAGGTGGGACGTATCGTGCAGGCTTTGAAAGAGAAAGGGCTGTACGATAATACTATTATTTGTTTTACTTCCGACCATGGTGATATGATGGGAGATCATCATCATTGGAGAAAAACATATGCTTACGAAGGTTCTGCAGCTATACCTTATATTGTAAAATTCCCTAAATCGATGAAAACTGTAAGACCGGTTGGTTCTACTATTGAGAATCCGGTTGAACTGCGTGACTTCCTGCCTACTTTTGTAGATTTGGCAGGAGGTACTGTTCCTGCTGATATGGATGGTAAATCATTGAAAACTTTGGTACAGGAAGAGAAGCCGGAGTGGCGCAGATGGATTGATATGGAACATGCGACTTGTTATTCCGATCATAATTATTGGTGTGCCTTGACGGATGGAAAGATGAAGTACATCTGGTTTATTCATACCGGAGAAGAGCAGTTGTTCGACTTGGTGAAGGATCCGAAAGAAACGAAAGATGTTTCGAAGGAGCGTAAATACCGTAAACAACTGGAGGAACTTCGTGCAGCGATGGTAAACCATTTGAGTGAACGTGGTGAGGAATGGGTAAAGGATGGAAAGTTGGTAACTCGTGAGAAGACGCTGCTGTATAGTCCTAATTATCCGAAGAAAAACTAAAAAAGCTATGAGTAAACATTGGATTAAATTTTGTTACGTAGGAACTGTGTTGTGTATGCTGAGTTCCTGCATGGGGAAAAAAGTAACTTTAGGTGAATATACGTTTGAAGCTCAACCGGTAGATTTGAAAATTGATTCGGTTGCGGATGGGTATAAGGTAGAAGGTTTGTCTGCATTTCAGTTACCGGGGCATTTTGTATGGGGAGCCTCGGTTACAAAAGCAGAAGACGGAAAGTATTATATGATTTATTCTGCACCGGAAACCGGAAAATATCCATTCAATAATGCATGGGTATTTGGCTCGAAGATGGGACTGGCTGTGTCCGACCGTCCGGATGGGGGATTCCGTCAATTGGGATTTTTTATGAATCAGGATGGATTTACCGAAGATAAATCGGCATGGGATGCACAGACCACTTCCAATCCACATGTGCGCAAGTTTGGTGACAGATATTATTTGTATTATGCAGCTTCTGTGGATCCGGGTAATGAGCATATTCGTGCAAAAGCGGATACGCTTCCGCGTCGCGACCGTATTCAGCAAAGTCAGCAGATTGGGGTGATTTCATTTAAGTCTTTTCCTGATTTACTGGAAGGGAAGTTTACTCATTCGGATAAACCTTTGCTGAGTCCTCGTACACGAGTGAAACCGGATAATGTGGTGAATCCTTCACCGGAAGGTACTGAGCCTAAGCCGGATAATCTGATTGTAGTGAATCCTTCGGTGGTTTATCGGCCTACTGATGGGAAGTATTTGCTTTACTTTAAAGGGAATATATACGATCCGCATTGGAGAGGAATACATGGAGTGGCTTTGAGTGATAAACCGGATGGACCATTTATACCACTTGATGAACCAGTATTTCATATTGAAGGGGCAAAAGGTAAATTATCGGCAGAAGATCCTTATGTATGGTATCATGAGAAGGATCGTTGTTTTTATGCCATATTCAAGGATTTTGGCGGACAATTTACAAAAGGAGAGCCTTGTCTGGCAATTATGGCCTCGGAAGATGGCATTCATTGGACATTGCCGGAACATTCTCTTTTTATGAAGAAACAATTGGTGTTGCCTGATGGAAGGACAGTGAATGTAAAGCGTTTGGAACGACCTCAGCTTTTATTAGATGAAGAAGGCAATCCGGAAGTGCTTTATGCAGCCTGTGCTATTGATGAGGTGAATCCGAAAGTCAATGGAGGTTCGTTTAATGTACAGATTAGAGTAAAACCGGAAAAAGTAAAATGAATATAAATATTTTTTATACAACAGCATTTTTATCATTAGTTGGTACAGAAATAGCTGCTCAAACACAGGAAACTGGTTTGAATGTGGTGTATATATTGGCAGACGATATGGGGTATGGCGATGTATCGGTGTACAATCCGGACTCAAAGATTCCTACGCCTGCACTCGACTCGTTGGCTGCTTCGGGGATAATGTTTACTGATGCACATAGTAACTCGTCTGTCAGTACACCTACCCGTTATGGAACGTTAACCGGGAGATATACTTTTCGTTCGAAATTGAAGAAAGGGGTCTTGACGGGATATTCTTCTCCTTTGATAGAACCGGAAAGGGAAACAGTGGCTTCGTTCTTGCAACGGAATGGGTATCAGACTGCCTGCATCGGGAAATGGCATTTGGGATTGAACTGGACAAAGAAGGATCGTATCAAACCCTTGTACACCGGTAGTGAGTGGGATGTAGAAGATACTTCGAACATTGACTATGAAGCACCTATTACCGGCGGACCTACTGATTGTGGTTTTGATTATAGTTGTATTTTGCCAGCTTCGCTTGATATGTCTCCTTATTTATATATAGAGAACGGGAAAGCTACTGCTCCTGTTACCCGTTATGCTGAAGACTATTCGGATAAAACCGTGAGGGGATTGCATTACCGGCATGGAGATGTGGCAGAAGATTTTCACCACGAGAAATGTCTTTCTTATTTTACAGAGAAGGCAGAAAACTATATCCGGAAAGCTTCGAAAGAAGACAAACCTTATTTCCTATATTTTGCCTTGACTGCTCCTCATTCTCCATGGATGGTGGATGAGGCGTTTAGAGGGCGTTCGAAAGCGGGTACTTACGGAGATTTTGTCTGTATGGTAGACGAAACGGTAAGACGTATTTGTGAAACGGTACAGCAGACTGGTACGGCAGACCGTACTCTCATTATCTTTACTTCGGACAATGGAGCCATGTGGCAGAAAGAAGATATTGCTGAAACCGGTCATTGTGCCAATGGTGAATGGAGTGGTAAGAAATCGGACTTATGGGAAGGAGGACATCGGGTACCCTTGATTGTGTCTTGCCCACAAGTTGTTGATTCCGGAAAGCAATCGGATGCTTTGGTGTGCTCTACAGATTTATTTGCTACAATGGCAGAAATGATTCAGCAGAGAGTGCCTGCTGGTGCAGCAGAAGACAGTTTCAGCTATTGGAAAGTGCTGTCAGGGAAGACGGATAAGGACGTGAGTAGAATATCTGTAGTCTATCATTCGGATAAAGGATATTTTGCATTGCGTAAAGGTGAATGGGTTTTGCTTGATTGTAAAGGCTCAGGAGGGTGGACATTACCGGAAGAAGATGTAAAAGATACACAAAGCATTCAGTTGTATAATTTGGACCAGGATTATAAACAACGTAATAATGTGGCTGAAATGTATCCGGAACTGGTAAAAAATATGCAGAAAGAGCTGGATGAAATAAAGCGAGACAAAAGGGACAGGTAATAGTTGTTTTTGACAATAAGAAGGTAATGAATTATGAAAATCAATAATTAATATATGAATCTTAAAACTTTATCTGTATTAAACATGCTGGCTCTTGTTCCTTCTGGAAGTATGCTGGCGCAACAACAAGGGGCGGAATCCCCAGAACAACGTCCTAATATTCTGTTTATTTTAAGTGATGATCATACCTCACAGGCATGGGGAATCTATGGTGGTGTATTGGCCGATTATGTGAAGAATGAGAATATCAAGCGTTTGGCTTCCGAAGGAGTAGTTTTGGATAATTGTTTTTGTACCAATTCCATTTCAGCTCCCAGTCGGGCAAGTATTCTCACCGGATTGTATAGCCATCGTAATGGATTGTATACCTTAAGTGATTCTTTGGATACTTCTATTCCTACGTTGGCTACTACTTTGCAGCAGGCAGGTTATCATACCGGTTTGGTAGGTAAATGGCATATCCAGTCACAGCCACAAGGGTTCGATTATTATTCTGTGTTCTACGATCAGGGTGAATACCGTGATCCGGTGTTTATCGATAGCAAAGATCCTTGGCCCGGTAATCGTCGGTTTGGAGAAAAGATATTGGGTTTCTCTACCGATTTGGTGGCTGAGAAGGCTATTAAATGGATGAAAGAGCAGGATAAGGATACTCCGTTCTTGATGTGTTGTCATTTCAAGGCTACTCACGAGCCGTTTGATTTTCCGATACGCATGGAGCATTTGTATGATGGAGTGACATTTCCTGAACCTGAAAATTTGCTTGATTGGGGACCTGAAACCAATGGACGTTCGTTTATCGGACAACCGTTAGAAGAATTGGCACGACGTTGGAAAATTGCTTCGCAGGATCCGGACAAATGGTGGTGTCGCTATCCGGAAATGCCGTTCTCTATTGATGGATTGCAGAAAACAACTGCCCGACGTGCTGCTTATCAGAAGTTTATGCGTGACTATTTGCGCTGTGGAGCTACTGTAGACGATAATATCGGTAAACTGTTGAAAGCGCTCGACGAAATGGGAATTGCGGATAATACTATTGTAGTATATGTATCCGACCAGGGATATTTTCTGGGTGAACATGGCTTTTATGATAAACGAATGTTTTATGAAGAATCTGCCCGTATGCCGTTTGTAATCCGTTATCCGAAGAAGATTCCCGCTGGTAAACGTTTGAAAGACTTGGTGCAGAATATTGATTTTGCTCCTACACTGGCCGAATTTGCCGGAGTAGAGATGAAAGATGTACAGGGACGTAGTTTCGCTGAGAACCTGATGGGAAATACACCGAAGGATTGGCGGAAAGAGATTTACTATCGTTATTGGACCAATCATGCGATTCGTCCGGCTCATTTTGGTATTCGTTCCGATCGTTATAAGTTGATTTTCTATTACGGACAGAATCTGGATATGACGGATACACAAGATTTTTCTTTTACTCCTTGTTGGGATTTCTATGATCTGCAGAAAGACCCGAAAGAAAATCATAATGCTTATAATGACAAAGAATATGCACCGATTATCAAGAAAATGAAGGAGGATTTGCTTCGCTTGAGAAAAGAGGCAGGCGATACGGATGAAAAATATCCGGAAATGCAGAAAATCTTGAAAGAATATTATAATAAGTAAGATTTTAAGTTTATAAGTTGGTGAACATATTACACTCAACAAATTTAAAAACTTAAAAACTCACAAACTTAAAAACTTATCTATATGTTAAAACACATTGCGTTTATCGTGGGACTGGCTTGTATAGGAGTAAGTTGTACCACTTCACAAGTGAAAGAAGATTATACAAGTGCTTTGCTTCCTACTCCGGTAGAGATGAAAACCCAGAGCGGAAGTTATACGCTGGAGAAAGATCTAAAGGTTCAAGTCAGCGATCCGTCATTGATTCCGGCTGCTCAGTATTTGCAGGAAATTTTGAAGAATGTGGCTCCAGAATCGTCAATAGAGTCAGACGGTGATATTGTGCTGATTTTGCACAATGATACGGTAAGTGGTGCTTATCAGTTGGAGGTTTTATCAGATAAAATAATAATTAGTGGATCTGATTATGAAGGTGTGGTAAATGGTATCTCTACCTTGCGTCAGTTGCTTCCACCGGCTGCAGAGATGATTCAGGAAGATGACTATAATAAAGTAGCAGGAACATTGCCTGTATGTACTTTACCTTTAGTGAAAATTTCAGATTCTCCTAAATTTCAGTGGAGAGGAATGATGTTGGATGCATCACGCCATTTCTGGAACAAAGAAGAAGTAAAGCGAATGCTTGACTTGATGGCCTCTTATAAATTGAACAAATTCCATTGGCATCTGACTGATGATCAGGGATGGCGTGTAGAAATTAAGCAATATCCGTTGCTTACCGAAAAGGGTGCATGGCGTCCGTTGGATACTACACACGATAAGATTTGTAAGGAAAGAGCAATCAAAGAAGATAATAGGGAATTTTTGTTGCCTGAAGATAAACTGAAGGTTACTGCCGAAGGAGATACTTTGTATGGTGGATTCTATACACAGGAAGATATTCGTGAGATAGTGGCTTATGCTACACAGCGTGGTATTGAGGTTATTCCGGAAGTGGATATGCCTGGACATTTCCTTGCTGCTATTTCTCAGTATCCGGATTTGGCTTGTAAAGGAATGATAGGTTGGGGTAAGACTTTCTCTTCTCCTGTTTGTCCGGGAAAGGATGAGACTCTTGAGTTCTGCAAGAATGTGTATAAGGAGATTTTCCAGTTGTTCCCATCGCAATATGTACACTTGGGAGGTGATGAGGTAGAGAAAATCAATTGGAGCAAGTGTGCAGATTGCCGTCGTCGTATGCAGGCAGAACACTTGAAGAGTGTTGAGCAATTGCAGGCGTGGTTTGTTTGTCAGATGGAACAGTTCTTCCTTGCTAATGGAAAGAGAATGATTGGATGGGATGAAGTCGTAGGAGACGGACTGTCGGATCAGGCTACCATTATGTGGTGGAGAGGTTGGGAAGCTGATGCTCCTTTACAGGCTGCCAAGCAGGGAAAAGATATTATCCATACTCCTAATATTTGTTTCTACTTCGACTACAAGCAGGATAAAAATACATTCAGACAGATTCTTACTTTCAATCCTTACGATGGTTTGGAAAAATCACAGTATAAGTATGTGAAAGGTATGCAGGCTAATGTATGGACTGAGTGGATTCCTACTGTACAGCGTCTGGATTATATGATTGCTCCGCGTATGATTGCTTTGGCTGAAGTGGCATGGGGACAGGCTTTTTATACTGATGATGTGCCTTTCTATGAAAAACTGGCTTCTCATTTTGAACGTTTGGCAAACCGGAAAATCAATTATCGCATTCCTGATATTGAAGGTTTCTACAACCGGAATGCATTTATCGGACAGGATACACTGAATATTGTATCACGTATTCCGAATGTGGAGATTCGTTATACTACCGATGGATCTATTCCGAACAAGCAGTCGGAACTGTATACAGGAGCTTTGCCGGTAAATACTTCTACTGATTTCTGCTTACGTACTTATCGTCCTGATGGAACTCCGGGTGATATTGTGAAAACAACGTTCTCTAAAGAAGAATATGTAGAAGTTTCTCAGGATGCAAGTGCTCTGAAAAACGGGTTAAAGGCTACTTGGTATGATTATGCTGGTGACAGTTGTTCGCAGATAACTTCTGCTCCTTTGAAAGGTAAGTATGTAATTGATGAAGTGAAGATTCCTGAGGGAGTGAAAGGTAATATCGGTTTGGTGATTACTGGATATATCAATGTACCGGAAGATGGAGTCTATACTTTCTCTCTGACTTCGGATGATGGTAGTCTGATGTCGATAGATGGAACTCCGGTATTGTTGAACGATGGTCCTCATTCTCCGGAAGAATATATCGGACAGAAGGCATTGAGTAAAGGACTTCATCCGATAGAGGTGCGTTACTTCGATCATAATGGAGGTATGCTCGAATTGAAAATGATAGGGGAAGATGGCAAGAAAGTAGCTGTTCCTCAGGAGTGGTTTAAATATTAAGAGCAAAATATTTGTATGATTTTCTGTCATCTTGAACGAAGTGGTGTATTTTGTGGAATGCCACTTTGTTTGAGATGACAGTTTTTTAATTGGTAGTCAGATGAAAAATACAATTATATATATAGTCTGTTTGTTGTGTGTGGGAAGTTTAAGTCTTGCTTCTTGCTCGTCAAAAAAAGGTAATTCATTACGGATAATGACTTATAATATCCATAATGCTATTGGAGTGGATGAAAAAGTGGATATTACTCGTATAGCTGAGGTGATTTTACAGTCTGCTCCGGATGTGGTGGCTGTACAGGAAATAGATAGTGTGACTGAACGAAGTGGAAAAGTGGATGTATTGAGTGAGTTGGGGAATAAAGTTGGTATGCATGCACTGTTTGCTCCTGCCATAGATTTTCAGGGTGGAAAATATGGTATTGGTATTTTAAGTAAAAAAACTCCGAAGTCGTGGAAACAGATAGCGTTGCCAGGAAGGGAAGAAGCGCGTACTTTACTCTTGGCTGAGTTTGATGAGTATTATTTTGCTTGTGTACATTTGTCGTTGACCGATGAAGACAGAAATACTTCTGTCAGTATGATTAAGGAGGTATTGCCTCAAACGGATAAACCTGTATTTTTGGCTGGTGACTGGAATATGGAAGCAGATTCTCCGGAGTTTAAAAAGATGGAACAGGTATTCGATGTATTGAATGATACAGCGGTGTATACGTGTCCGGCATCGCTGCCTGAGGCTTGTATTGATTATGTGGCAGTAGCTAAACAATGTATTCAGAATACTCCTGTCGAAGTGTTGAAAAAGGAGGTTATAGCCGACAAAGTTGCTTCAGATCATCGTCCGGTTTTGGTTGAGGTATGTTGGTAGTTTTTTCGATTGTTGACGAGATTTTATTCTTTACATAAAAAGGAACTGTCTTCATATTGTTTTGTGCAATAGAAGACAGTTCCTTTTTTTATAAAATTCTGTAAGGTTATTAATCTTCGGCCTTTCCAGCTTCTCTTCTTGCTTTTCCTGGATGTCCGGTCAAGTCGTCTCCCAGTTCTTCTCTCCAGAAATCTGCTTCTTTTTTCAGTTTTTCAACTTCTTCAGGATAGAGGCTGATTACGTTGACTCTTTCGCCCATATCTCTTCGTAAATCATACAGTTCGCAAGTGGTTACCTCACCTTCTCCCAGTGGACCGGGTTTTCCGTCGTTTCCTGGTACTTGATTATCGTAAGATACATATTTATGGGGGAAAACTAATTTATATTTTCCGTCGGTGATACCCTCAAGAGAGTTTTTATGGTAATAGAAACAGAGATATTTACGCCCAGCCCATTGAGGATCGGTAGTCAGTGTAGGAAGCATGCTTACTCCATCTATCTTTTGTTTGGGAAGTTGGGCTTCGGCTACTTCTACCAAAGTGGGGAGAATATCGATGTTGGAATACAGGCTGTTGGATACTGAGGCGGGTTGGATAGTGCCTTTCCAGTAGCAGAGGCAGGGTACGCGTACTCCGCCGTTAAAGGTATTGGCTTTGGCTTCCCGTAGTCCGCCCGATGAACCGGCATGATTTCCATAGTTGGCCCATGGTCCGTTATCGGATGTCAGAATCACAAGAGTATTTTCTTCGATGCCTTCTTCCCGGATGGTTTTTAGAACTTCTCCTATGCTCCAGTCCAGTTCCATCATTACATCACCGTATAGTCCTTGTTTGCTTTTTCCTTTGAATTTATCGGATACAGCCAGTGGCACATGGGGCATGGAATGAGCCAAATAGAGGAAGAAAGGCTTCTGATGAGCATTCCTTTTAATAAAGTCGGTTGCATATTGGGTGTAGTCGGTAGTCAAGCGACTTTGGTCGGTATTGTATCCGATTACATCATTTCCCTTGATGAGTGGTAAATCTGGGAATTTATATTGAGGGTGATTGGGCCACATGTCATTGGAATAGGGAAGGCCATAGTATTCGTCGAATCCATGTTGGAGGGGAAGGAATTTTTTTTCATCGCCAAGATGCCATTTTCCAAAGATGGCAGTAGCATATCCTTTGTCTCGTAGCAGTTCGGCAATGGTTTCTTCTTTTTCATTGATTCCATAGGGGGAATGGGGATTCAAAGCATAAGCGAAACCAATACGATTGGGATAGCATCCGGTCATAAGGCCTGCTCGGGAGGCTCCGCTGATGGGTTGTACGGCATAAAAGTTGTTTAGTACCATTCCTTCGGCTGCCATGCGGTCTATGTTAGGTGTTTGATATCCGAGTGCTCCTCGGAAGGAGAAGTCGCCGTTACCAACATCGTCTAGATTGATGAGGATGATATTGGTGGGTTGTTTTGCAGAAAGAGTATTGGGCATTAATGATAGCCCTGTCATGCTTAATAAAATTAGTTTATTTTTCATTGTAGGGTATATAATAAGGTTCGTTTTATGTATATAACAACTTTGGGATATGTTCTACTCAATGATCATTGTATGAAGAGGGGAAATTACAGATAAATGGGGATTTTTCAAAATCGGTTTGATTTTTTCTTATGTGTTCTGTTTATTTTTTGATTGTTGTTTTGTGTTTTCTTATTGTGGAATTGGGGATTTTTGTGGATTGATTGCTTGAGGGGCATGTGAAGGCAGCCGGAATACATCAATGAAAAGTATGAATGCACTATAATTGATGGTAAATCGGGGTCTTTGTTGGCTTAAAAAACGCGACTTGTCACGTTGGCTGATGCGACAAGTCACGTAAGGCAACGATACAAGTATCGATAGCTCACGCGACAAGTCACGTTTTTTGGGGGTATTATTGGGGTTAAATTTTACTCCGAATAATTCTTCCGGATGCTGTTTCCCGGTTGAAGACACAGAAAAAATGGGGAATCCGGTTTTGTTTAGAACCGGAATCATTGTATGCTGCGGGTCGTTTTTCTCTGTGTTTGGAGTATAAAATTACAAATTTATGAATGAATTTTCCGTTTGTTGTTCTTTGTCGTTCAGTGCTTATATTATATAATAATGTATATATAGTTCTCTTCAGAAAGTCTTCTTGCAGAAAAACAACTCATAAAACCTGCTGTAAAACAGTTATTTACGGAAATGTTTGAAAAAAGTTGTAAAAAAAGTGTATATAATATTTGCAGTTTCGGAAAAAGCCTGTAATTTTGCACCCGCTTTCGAGAGAGACGGCAAGCAGATTGACAGAGTGTTGAGGTTAACGCGTTGAGGCTAAGTATCTTATTTTACCGGAGCGGTAAGAGAGCGAGAACGGCATCTCCGGAAAACACCTCGAAGAAATTTTTCAAAAAAAACTTCGAAAAAATTTGGAGCGAATATGAAAAACTTCTTACCTTTGCAAACGCTTTCGACAACGAACGGAAGCTTGAAAATAAGAAAGAGTTCATTGAAAGAATTTAGATAAACAGACAAAGTAGTACAAAAGAATAACCGTCAAGACCTGTCCGGGTCGTAAGATTCGGATGAAGTCATAAAGAAGGAAATGTTCTGGGACAGAAAATTCACTCTGAAAAGAGTAAAAAAAAGATATTTTACAATGAAGAGTTTGATCCTGGCTCAGGATGAACGCTAGCTA